>Ga0129333_10000485_pt1 | contig 32668 bp, 10 predicted proteins | sample CPB6_08_DNA_FD_94474 | JGI IMG/M metagenome (GOLD analysis project Ga0129333, IMG submission 94474) | Freshwater to marine salinity gradient microbial communities from Chesapeake Bay, USA - CPBay_Sum_0.6_0.8_DNA | ecosystem: Environmental > Aquatic > Marine > Coastal | place: USA: Chesapeake... | reverse complement strand
TCTCTTACAGTTACATAATAGGTATTATCAGCTAAGGTAGTTCTTGTAAAGGTAGTCAGACCAGTAGCAAAAGGTCCGGCTTGTGAAGCGGCTGCTGAGGTAGCAGCAATGGTTGATATAGAATAACTTGTTGCACCAGAGAAGTTTGTTGCTGTGTATACACCCCGAGTGCCTGCTCCTAAATTGTAATCGCATGATGGACATATTGTAAAGTCAATACCATTAGAATAAACCATTACACTCGAATCACATACTGCGGTAGTTGTAGTTGTAGTAGTTCCAGCTCCAGATGCTGTTGTAGTTGTAGTAGTTCCAGCTCCAGCTCCAGATGCTGTTGTAGTAGTTGTAGTTCCAGCTCCTGAGTCTGTGGTAGTTGTAGTAGTTCCAGATCCCGAGTCTGTGGTAGTTGTAGTAGTTCCAGATCCAGATGCTGTTGTAGTAGTCGTTGATATACCAGGAGCTTCTGTAGTAGTGGTTGAGGTAGAAGTACTTGTTGTAACAGTCATAACTTCTATCTTCACTATACGGCTGGCAAGGTTAGGATTACCTACTGAGTTAGTAAACGATGAATCTGGTACGGAGATATAAATTGCACCCGTTGTATTTGTAGTAGGCGTTAAGGTCGCTGTATATACCATATTCGAAACAGCAGTGAACCCAGATAATGCACCATCGCCGGAAACAACAATGTCACCAAATGCAAAGTCAGTTGTGGGTTGTGTAGCTACGAAATACACAACGCTTGTTTCTCCATATGTCAAGTATTGGTCATTAGAATAAATTGACATGTTGGGACGTTCAGTATCGTAGGTCAAACTCAAATCATTAGAAGAAGTATTTGGGTTACCATTAGCGCTAGTGTATGTTGCAGCCATAACATTGGCCATGAAAGATCCAGCTATTCCATAAACATTAGCTAACAATGTCCCTTCTGTGCCCGTAAAGATTATGTCTTCATAAGCAGTTCTGCCCGCTAAACTCTTGTAACCAACAAATACATGGCTATAACGAATTGCCGACCATGTTTCCGAACGAACACCGCCAAAGTCAGAGTTTAATGTAGTTCTCAACGCTGTATCTACTGTCGTGGCATCAAAAGAAGTCATTACTAGGAGATTTCCGGCCGGCACTGCGGACAAATAAGCTATCAAATCTGTTATATCTGATGGTGTGCCATACGTATCTTTGGTAGTTGACGAAACGAATCGTATATTACCTTGACTGGTATCAAACACAGCAGCCATGTGCCCACGACCCACAGTAGTAACTACGGTACCATTTAATTCAATAAATGAAGACCACTCGCCGCTGGGTTGATTATAATTGCTTGCCGAAATCGCAATTTCATCTGCCTGCGGAGTGTAGACTGAAGTATAAACAGCATCTGATCCCGATAATGCCCCTAAAACCCCTTTACCAACTGTTGTTACATCACCACGTACGAAGTTTGTAGTGGCTAGGTTACTGGTGAAAGTCAATGTTGCGGTTTGGTTATAGGTAAGGAACGAATCGTCTGTGGTAATTACCATAGAGGGTATTCTAGTATCGATTGGAATTTTTAATACGTTGCTAGGCTTATTGAAATTGCCAACTACATTAGTAAAGGATCTTGCAGCAACATTAACTTCTATTTCGCCAACCCAACTAGCACGCGGATATACATTGGCATGATAAACGGTACCACTTACAGCAGTGAAAGAATCAAAGGTACCGGGTCCAACTAGATTAATATCTGTGCTTGAAAAGTTTGAAGTGTTATTACTACTGGTGAATGTAAGATTAGCAACTTCACCGGCAATCAATAAAGCATCTGACGTAGTTATAAGCATTTCTGGTCTAACAGAATTCACATTCAACGTAAGAATATTACTAAATTGATTAACAGCACCATTAGTACCTGTAATATTTGGCACAGGTATAAAAATAGTATAGGACCCTAAAACGTCAGGTGTTGGGGTAAAACTAGCATACCCTGTAGTTGATCCGGCCACGTAATTAAAATTGTCAAGAATACCCGAACCTTGTGCTACAACATTAGCAGATTCAAAAACAACGACCGGTAAGTTAAACGTAAAAGTAATTTGCGGTTTCTGATGTGCTAAAATTGGATTTGGTAAATTTGAAGAAATATTTATTGTAATCGGAGTAGGTGGTTCAGTTGTGGTACTTGTAGTACTTGTGGTCGTGGTGGTAGTTGCACGTATCCTAGGAGCAGGCGGAGTAAAAAATCCCGATGTAGATGTTGTTACTGGCAGAGAGTTAGCTCGATGATAGTGTGTAAATATAACGGATTCTGTAGTGCCTGTTCTTTTAGCTCTAAATACAAATTTTTGTTTACCAGGAAAAGAATCAACAATACCAGCATCTAATCGCAAAATTAATCCCGAAGTTGGTAAATTTGCCACCTCTGAATAGTATTCTAACATGACATGACTTAGGTACATGGCTTCGTCGGGCTGGCTTTGATCATGTCCTAAAATGTGATCTACGAACAGCGTGCTAGAAGTATGATCAAACCAACCAGTATCAAATGCAACATAACCATTTAATGTATTATTTGATCCCCACGGTGCGTAACTATAATTTGCAGGATTCCAGGTAGATGACGTGAATTTATTAATGGTGTATGTTGGAGGGCTAATACCACCAAAGCCAGATTTTCTAAACTCCGCCCATATTACACCATCAATCATGATATAACTAAGCTCGTTATCTAAACTGTCAACAAAATGCCAGTAAACCGAATAACGTAATCTAGCGTGTGCGGGTATATTATTAATTGTAAGAGTATACTGCCCAGGTGATGGTCCATGACAAACAACAGGTCCAGTTATACCAGAAATCGACGACATTGTATAGGTGTCGTTACGATTCCATTTACTTAAGTTCGAACCTGCTCCAGATTGACCTTCATTAAAAAAAATTGCCATTTTATTGAGCTTTCACTAATCTCTTGTATTCGCCGAAGCCGAATCAGCGTTTTGTACATTGGCACAATTATCAGGTCTTGTGTTTCCACCAGTGGCGTAAAAAATTTCAGTACCATTAAAAGAGCAGAAACTTGACCAACCACCACGCCAAGGTGCATCACTTACTCCATAAGGTGGTCCTCCTGCTGATCCTCTATCTGTAGGTTGTCTTCCACCTTGTCCACCGGCACCTGCTTTAACTACAAAATTCTGTCCTGCCACAACTGCATAATTTTGTAGTAAAGATGCACCACCTCCGCCCCCGCCGGCATTAACACAAGGACCAGTAGCACCGCCACCTCCACCGGCGATTACGCCAACAGTAATAGCAGTTACTCCCACAGGCACTGTGAAATTACCTACCAGTGCGTGTTGATAAACATTTGCAGTATTTTTCTTATTTGTATTGGCACTGTTATCCCACTCAATGCCTTGACCACTGGCAACTAATCTTGTAGCACCAAATGCAGTAACATCAGCTGTAGTAAATGTATACGTACCTGCGGCAATTGTTATTCGCACCAAACCACCTGTGCCATCACCACCATTGATTGGAGCTGTGCCACTGTTAGCACCATCTGTTTCTACTCCACCGCCACCATTACCAACACCAGTAGCTTGCACAGCACTGGCACTATATCCAGGATTTGCCCCTGTGCCTGCTATTCCAGCAGTTGTATAACCACCACCCGAAGCACCGGTTCCATGATCACCTTCACCACCTATAGGACTAACCCAAGATCCACCTTCACCACCAAGTGGACTAGCCGATCCGCCGCCGCCATTACCCATATGACTTTTCGCTGCACTATATCCTCCACGATAATTTACAGTACCCCCAAAGCCATTTCCACCCCAAGCAGCATTAGTGGCAGAAATACCTGGTGGCAATGGAGGAGGAGGTGCTATAGTAGTGGTTGTAGTCGACGTCGAAGTTGTTGTTGATGTTGTAGTTGTAGTCGGTGGTGCTGGATATCTCGGTTTAGTAGCGAAATACAATCCTTCAACTTCGCCGGCATCTAATTCTCTGTTATAGACAAACACTTCAGACACGTCTCCATCAAATTCGTAGTCATCCGGAGACACAGAAGGATTAGTAATGTTAGCAATAGTAATTCCGATTCCAGCTGTGCCCGAAGTAGCCGGTCCATTTACCTGTGTTAGTGTAAATTGTCGATCGTTTATATATAATTTGTTATATCCGACATAGGTACTTCCACCAATTGTATTATGGAACACTGCTGTAACAAATACCCAAGAATTCTTAAACATTGCGAACTGGCTACTGGTTACTCCATATAGGTCACCAGATCCGTTGTTAAATCCTAGTGCACCACCAGGCATCCATAATCTGTAACCAGTTTTCCATTCCATTGGGAATCCGTTGGGTTCTCCGGTCCAACGCATCCACATACATACAGTATTGTAACCACCAGGACTTGTATTGATTCCAGTCATAGCAGGTGCTATAGAACTTGCACGATCTAAAATATTGCCAGAAACATTAAACTTGAAGTTTCCTCGTACTTGTTCATTCCAAACCGGACTGTTATCAAGTAACTTGAAATCATTATGATTAGTAGTAAGGTCATACCAGACATTACCATCTAACATGACATTTTGAGTACGGAAGAAAACTTGTTTCTGTTGCCCAGTTAACAAACTAAAGTTCTGCGGATATATAGTTACCGAACTATTTGGCGGTTTTTCTATAACTTCAATTTCAATAGGACTTAAACCGCCTATGCTGTCGTCCCCGCGTATGCCCACAGCAAAACTGTCACTGGTTTCAACCGGACGCTCAATATAGGGCACTTCTATGGTTGACTCGCTATCGCCAACTAAGTGCAATTCATTAGGTCCGGCAGGAGGAGCAGTGGTTGTAGTAGTAGAACTGGCTGCAACTGTTAATTCTGCTACTCTGATAGATAGACTATCATATATTGATCCCGGCAATAATTCTTCTGGTGAATGAGAGAATATTCTATCAACAAATTTACCACCAGCTACTTTGATATTTCCAGCAGATAAACCAGCCGACGATCCAAATGTATCACCGAATAATATTGTATCATTTGTTTGTCGAATATTTCCTACTGCTACAGGATTCAAAGAACTTATACCAGGAATAAGTTGATAAAGTACTTTGGGTACTGAGTTGGTCGGGGTCTGAATGTAGAAACCCATGGTTCTATCATTAGCATTATCAAAACTACCAGCAGCAACCGGAGTCAAAAACACAGTATTAAAATTAGCACTGGAGAAAAAATCAGATTTGACTGTGTAACCTTGTCCTAGATAACTTACATATTCCCCTGCAACATAGGCAGTTTGCGGAGCCCATTCTCTAAACACTGTGGTGTATTGCACACGATCAAAACGTAATGTAGTTTTGACTTTTCTTACTGTACGATTTGTAAGGCGTGGTGTTAATACTGTCGATGCCGGCATACGACTATTTGGCAAAGATGGAGTAATTACTTTTGTGCCACGCCAGGTAAATCCATCGTACACATATATACGCTCACCATATGTGTAACTTTGTCCGGTATTGGGAAGAGCCGGTAACTGGAATGGATAGTTGAACTTGTAATGTCTAGGATTAGAAGATAATGCTGCCATGTAGCCACGTTCAATCTTGAATGTAACACTACAATAAGCATCATCGGCATTGTCTACTGATCCTGCATAATGCTCTATACCACGACCAGCACCACAGCCAGGCACACCAACAAGTATATAACTGCCTCTGAAACGGAAGTTTGGTGCCGGAGTTCCCGGTTTGCCAAACATTTCAACACTGGCACCGCATCTTTGCATGGCCAAATGTAAGTTATTATTCAATCTATTGCGGCTAGGTTCGTCGTAGGTATGAACAACTACTACATAGTCATCTGTTGTAGCATTAAGATCTATTACAAGATCTTTGGTAGTATAACCTGTATACCCTGCGTTTGACTCTAGGTAAATGTCATATATTCTTGAAAAAGCCACATAACCATCAGCACGACGTATCCTATGCATGTGATACCCGCGGTTGGCCACACTGTGTTTTACATCGGCATAAGGACCAAAACGCAATAAATGATATACACTAGGTTCAGTACCATCGACTACTTCAAATCTAGGATAAACAAACTGAGCCCTAGTATCGGTGTCTGAACAAAAACTATGATGCACACGCTGCATGGCTTGAGCGGCGTTTGGAGGAAACTTTCCGTCATCGATACTGCCATTATTGGTATAAACACGCCCACCTGTACGAGTGTAAATGCCGCTATCAGGGTGAGCAGTAGTGCCAGTGTGACTGCTAGGGAATATGTGCCCTACGTGTAGATACCATTCGCCCATGTAATAATCTGCTACATTACGTCCTGACCAAACAGCATCACTTACACCCACTCCATCTACCAATCTACGTATACTACCTGTGCCAGCACCCGACGTAGGCCATGTACCATCTGTATAAACACCATGATTGAATGTTCCACCATTGGCCGAAGAATTTCTACGCATCCATACCACACTACGATAGGTCTTGGTTGGGTCTATTGTAAAAAAGTTAGTGGTATATCCACCATCGTTATTGCCATCACCTGCAGGTCTTGTTTCCCAAACTAGGTTTTCCATCATCCAAGGATCAAGATCTCTTTTACGATGATTTTCTGAGTCAAGTCCATGCTTGATAAAATTGCCAGTTGATCCTGTGCCAGTGGTCCATGCAATTGGTGATACTAGTGATCTAGCATAATTTTTTGTTAATGTATCTGCATTGAAATTACCATATAGCCCAAAACTTAACTTTTTGTCTAGATTTAATGTGTAATAACTATAGCCTTGTGATACCACAGTAAACACATACTTGTCATCATCACTGGGCCTAGAACTACCGGTACCTATTATTTTTACAACAGGAGTCGATGTGTAATTCTCCCCTGTACTCACCATGTATACTTTGTTTATACCGTAATTAATATTATCTATCTTAACTTCGGCATTGGCCTCTAATCCCGGACTGTTATCGGTACGTAGTATTTCAATAGCCGGAGTTATAGCTGCACCAGTATCAAAGTTCTGAAAACCATAGCCAGGTCTAGATATCGCTAGTTCATCTATGGTATATCGATAATTTTGATTCCATGCTTGATATTCAGGTCTAGCAAGCCTTAATATATCGCGTTCAAAATATGTACCATCTGGACTTCTAAATACTTTTAGTTCCTTATCATAGTAAGCAGGTACGTCAAAATCGGTCACATTACTAACATAATTTTCCACGTTGTCATAAGATGAAATAAATTCTCTTATCTTTGTTCTATATGGTTTGATTTCGCTTACATAGTCTTCTACATTTTTTTGATAATTACTAACGGTTGATGTTAATCTTGTTAACTCGCGAGTGGAATGTTTGACAGAAATAAAACTGGTCTTGAAGAACCAATCAATATATTTTTGCTCAGCCAATATGTAATCTACCATGGTAAACAACATCTTGGTATATTCGTCTTTTAGTTCATTGACAAAAATTTCTGACTTTAGCCCTGCAAGAATATATCTTAATTCTATGTCCTTGCGATTATCATACACATCAACATCAAAATCAAAAGCATCGAACCCTTCAAAATCACTTACAGTATCTGAAATTTGCAGTGTTTTATTAGCGAGACCTATCAACACAGGATTAAATCTACCACCCGGTATAGCATCAAATCTATATAACTCCCAATCGCCTTGAGTTTCCTCGTAATCGTTTATAATATTACCATATGGCAATATTGAGTTTGTATTGTTTTTGACTTTGACTATGATGCCGTGTACTAAATCAAGTTTGTATACATCTTTGAACTCCTCTACTATGACATCAGGCTGTGTGTTTTTAGTATAACCGGGTAAATACCAATCATGGAATTTCCATAAAGTAGTTACGTCAAAACTTTGTTTTTTAACTAAACGTATTTGAGTATTGTAGGCGGCTGGATATTCTCCAACTGTTCCGGTTCTAGAATATAAAGCCCATAGCCCACCGAGAGTTACATCACTCTTTACCAAAATCAACATGGTGGGCACAGTTTGTTCAGGATCGTAAATTTGATCTTTAGTCTCTACTGCCGCAGTATAAGTATTGCCTGCAGGTTCCGCTTCGCTGGCAAAAAAATTATCAGAAAAAATTCCTTTATTGTTGACGATTTTACTGACAACAGGGTATTGAATTAATATATCGTTTATATATTTTATAATGTTGCTTCTGGCACGACGCTTATCGGCAATTAATGTCTGCTGTGGTCTTACCCCTAACCCTAATTTTTTCTGCTCAATCAGTAAAGGATTAGGTACAAGATTATTTGTAGTGTCTGATCCCACCAAACTGTCTATTAATTTGTTTTCAAGTGCCTCTGGAAAACGCACAGCAGGGTTTCCATCTTGCAATAAAACAAAGTCACTATGAATAATTTGGTCGGTTACAAGACGTTTACTAGAAATATATAAAATTGTTTCATCGTTATTGAGATAAGTTCCTGCATTATACACAGCCACAGCATCATCACGTAATGCAGCTAGATAGGGATAACCCTGTATTAGCGGATCACGTATCATGGCCTCTAGCGAAGCAGTACTGTTATTTTTACTTTGGTTAGATTTGTTAGTACGTGATTTTACCCAGAAATAATACTTGGTTCTAAAACTACCAGTCTCCTTGTCCAAATATACAGTATCAGAATAATATTCGTCGTTGGCAAATAAGGGCGTGCCCTCCAAACCCTGTGCTACATGAACAGACGGTAATACATCACTTGCAAACCATTCATAAACTTCGATAGTGCTTCCTGGAAATAGTCTACCCCAGTTGTCTGTTCTATATTTCAAATCACCTAGTTCATAATCAATGTAACGCGAGTTATCAGTATTCCACCAATAAGTGCCTACTTGATCCTGACCCCAAAAAACTTCTTCACTAAAGTAAAAGTCTGTGCTGGCATCAGTGACACGATAAGCAGCAGGATCGCGATTTGATATAATATCAATATCGGCTCTTGCTTGTCCGAGAATTCTTCCCTTGGCTGGATCAAATAGGTCAACGCGACTCAATATTTGTTTGTTCTTATTGTTATAAAGATAGATATTATTAATGCTTTCAATATCAACTATATTGTCTGCCGAACGCAGTTTTACATAATCATATTGTATATTTTCAATACTGACTGCGTTTTCTTTGACGGTTACTGTTTCTCCACCTATTACAGCGTCACGGTCGATGTCATCTTCTGTGGCATCTTCAATGGTATAGTATAGTTCTTCACCATCTTCAATACCAAACACACAGAAATTAATTACGTCACTGTATTCGGCTGCGGTCACTAAAGAATTTGCAACTTCGCAATTTATTCCCACAATACTGTACACATTAGAAACTATAACATTACTGAAGAAGATATTATTGTATGTGAAATCAGATATAGCAGGTCTATAAACTGCCCAAGAGTTAGGTAATCCGGTTTCATCTATATAGATAATGTCCTTAGATTCTGCCCTTGGTAGATCAAATTTATTATCAGCGATCCATCCATACTTAGGAGTATATGCTGCTAATTCAGCATGGTTACGGAATCTCAATTTTTCTAAATCAATTAAGTTAGCTCTACTACCTGTTATTGAAAAATCATTTGCTAGACCAGTTTTGATTACAACAAACTCAACGTCTGTGACAGTAAACACCTGATAAAAACCATCTACTAAATTGCTGACCCCACGCACAGCTACCATGTCAGCTATATGTAATCTATGCGGTGCTGTACAGGTAAACACTAATTTATTATCTAAATCTGCTCTCGCTGCGGTAATCTGTACAGGTGAAATATAAGCACGATAAACTTGCCAATCATTATCAAAGTCTTTGGCTACCCAAATTTTATAACCTCGAGTTAGATTTGCCAATAAGTTAGAATCAAATTCTCTATAGTTTCTTATATCAAATACAAGACTATCAACTTCGTCCAACATTACATAACCGGCAGTTTTGATATCATCTTCGTAATACTTGTATTGTCCACGAATTTGATCACCGATAGCCTGACGTACCACCGGTTGTAGAATATCTTCTACAATTATTCTATAACCTTCTTGTGTTGGGTGTATGCCGTCAATTGCCAAATGATTTCTTAATTCTTCATTGTTAAAAACATCTGCAACATAATCACCAAAGTCATTGGCTACAGTTATCATGGCCGCAGCGTATGCTGTGAGATCATTTGTGCCCACTGGAGCAAAGTTTGTATAGGGATTACTTTTGTCTATGCGTAAGGGAGTTTGCCAAACAACTACCTTATTTTTAGGAAGACGTTGTCTTAGTGTTACTAGATTTTGTCTATATGTTTCAACCGGAACGCCCATCTTGGCATCATTAAATCCGTGATTGATGATAACAATGTCAGCTTCGACACTGTCAGGCCATACTTTGTTTACACCGTCAGTGCCATCTAATAACATTTTAGTAGTAGAAACTTCGGCAGCTTTGGATGTTACAGATACTTCAAAGTCTTTTTCTAAAGCATTAAACAACATAAAGTCAGGTGTTTGACCAACTCGACCCTGTGTTTTATCATTAGAAGTATTAATTTGGTCGCCCAGTCCCTCGGTAAAATCTCCAGGTACTTCTTGATCGCTGACTTCTTCGAAACTCCAATATACTTCTTCTTGTTCAAATAATGATGTAACTTCTAAGAAAATATTTTCGCCCATCTTGACTTCATCAGGATAAAACGCCGATCCTTGCTGAGTCATTGTTCTAGGTGCATCTGGATACAGAGCAGGCTCTAAAGTTACATAAACACGCTCAAAGTAGTCATTTGTAGTAAACGCTGCCCATACATCAGAATTAGCATAAACAACATCAGTAGATGTATATACTTGCTCGTCGCCTTGAGAACGACTTAGTTCAACATCAGAGGCTGTGGGTGTTTCTATAGTCATGAACAGTTGTTCATTTGGATATGCACTGGTAAAATAAATTTGGAAGGTGCCTTGAGGACCCACTGTTTTTGCAAATTCTTGATCAAAAGGACCGGTCACCATCAAGGAATATGCACCTGTTTGTTGAATATCTATACTATATCCACGACGTTTAATAACGTCGATAGCATATCTATCTTTTTCAACCAGTTTCCCGTTCATGGTGCCATCGCCAAACATTTCGATGTTCCATATCCGACTTTCAAATTTATTGCGATTTTTAAAAATATGCGGCGAATAATTATCGGGATATATTTGTAAATCTCTTGGTTTTATTGTGTTGAACAAATGGTTGTCGGCAGATTGATTTGCATCAACCATTTGATACAACATGGGATTGTCATCTATCTTGCTATTTTGTAATATAAAACTATACTCTGGGTTATTATCAATGGCTCCATATACACCAAGCCTAGCACCCCATTCTTCATATATTTCAATAGCGTTTTCTACATTATTAAAAACACCACGCTCAAATGCTGTAACAGCATTCATGGTACCTTTATCTTTTATATAGCCTTGGTAAAATTTGATTTGAGATACTGGATCTAACCCTAGGTTATCTAAATATGACCTTGTACGATATCCGATTAAACTATTACTGTATTGTGTTAAATTTTCATCGTAAGGTAGCGTGTCTACATCATAAATGTCTGTAAACTTAGCAGCATTTTGACTGAAGTTAGGTAACAATCCTTCTCTAAAAGAAGAATCTAATCTTGTCCAATAATTAAAATTAAAACTGTCAGAGCCTTCAATATCCTGCAAAGCACTAAAGAATCTTGATTTGTACTCAACTATCTCGCCTTTCTTATAATCAAAATTGGCTTGCCATTTATCTACTTTGCCATCAGAATATACAAAACCCGGTGGCGTTAATTCTCCATCCCATGAATCTGTAACTGACCCTAGCAGTTTAATTCTTTGTTGTCTATTACCAACTTCGGCTTTATAAATTATATCATTGAAAATACTGATATTATCTAGTAGTAGAACATGTTCATATTGAATTAGATTCAATCTAATCAAAGCAATAGTTTGTCCACTAATGGTGGTAATGGTTGTGCGTTTATTGTCTCTTAATACTGTAAAATCATTATTTCTAATTATGTTATAGTTAGTGCCAACAATTTGTGATCCATATACATAATTGTCTATATGATCAACTACAAAGTTTTGTGAGAATATACTTATGGTATCAACAATTGGACTCAATACTAATATATTGCCGGATTTCCAACCTTGTTTAGCCCAAGTAATAAACTCTTGTACACTGAGTGTAAAGTTCCTTACAGTACCTAATCCTGCATCATATGTATCAAATATAATACCCTGAGCCGAAAGATATCGTTGATAACTTATTAAAAAGTCGCTGACCTGTTGCAATGATGTAAATTCAAACCCATATGGTATTTTAATTTTCTGCGGCAGAAACTTTTCAAACAATATCACAGTTTCGCCTAAAATAGTTACTTGATTACTGGTTCCTGTTGTTTGACTTGGAATTATAGTAAAGTATGGAAACTTTTGATCATACCCATTTACACTGAATCCACGACTGGTTCTTTCGATTATCACTGCACTGTATGCAACACTTTCAATTGGCAAACTTTTGTGCAAATGTATTGTGTAACTTTCTTCTGGTATGACCAAACTTTGACTCTTACTTGTTAAACTAATTTGGTTAGCTAAAACATTAATATAGTTTTTGTTAGTAAATCCACCAAATTTGTAAGATAAATTCAATGAGGCAGAATCTACCAAGGTGCGGATACGGGGGGCAGCATCTATACCAATACCGGTAAGATAACCATGTATCCAATTTACATAACTAGAGCTACGTTGAATTTGATTATTTCTAAATTCGCCATTAATTGTAAGTTGTTTGAAATCATACCTAGCAGTGGTGCTTCTTACCACATATTGATTTATAGCGGCATTAAATAAATTCTTATGCGTATCAATGTAAAGAGCAAAAAATTGTGCAGGCTTCAATAAGGCAAACGCACGTTGCTCGGCAAAAGCATATTCACTAGTTTTGGTCCATGCTGATTCAACTGGGCCAAAATCACCTATTGTAAAATTACCCGATAACCGCTCGCTGTCAAAGCCTGAAATCATTACCTGCTGCGGCGGAATCAATTGTCCATTATTATCTACAGGATTTACTGTTGCGAATCCCGGTCTAGCATAACTTGAATTAATGTTGGTGAGAAAATTATTAACGCCAGGGCTTAGTGTTCTACCTGTTTCTATGGCCGAAATTAATGCTCTACGTTTTTCGGGATCAGTCCATGAATAGTAAGTAGACCACCAGGTGGGCTTGATTGAGTAACCAAGCATTTCCCAGGGATGAGTATGTGGCCTATCAGTATCATAAAAATAACGATAGATTCCACGCCAATAGCCAGGAACTCGCATACCATCTAAATCTTTAGCTTGATTATAATTCCACGACCATTCATCGTTTGAATCAAAGAAACTATTGGTAGTATAATCTAAGCTATTTTCTCCTACCCATTTTAAAAACTCAAGGCTTAATACCGAATTAAATTCAGATCTTGTGTACTCAGTGCTTCTATATCGACCCGGGCTATACCTACGACGATTGAAAAGGGTTTCTGTATAACCAACTTTGATATTATTGTAAATTCTTGTTTCTAATTCTAAAACAATACTATCACGTATATCATTAAAGGCCGGAAGTAAGCTGCCATCATGCCCTTGTATAACGTACATCGGACTAGAAAAACTTTCATCGAACAGTTTTTCAGGTATAAACTTAGGATACATACCTAGCTTAGTTGGTGTTTCGGGTACGTAACATCCGTCAGTGTCATAGTATTCTTTTATGGTGAGTACGTCACCTTCCTTTAATAATACACTATTAGAGATAGTTAGTAACTTATCTTGCAGTGTATAGTCACGATCACGACTTAAAATTTTATTATTGATATAAACCAACATTGCAACATTGCTGGGCTGGTCTAGGTACGTTCCAGTTAAATTGTAAATTCTTTGTACACCGGCAGTTACTCTACGATTAGTAATCTGATTTTTGCCACCAAATGGTACCATGTCCGAGTAATGCCAAGCAAACTTTTCATTTTTAACTTCGGTTAATCTTTGAAGAATTTCGTCTACTATGACGGGTACTTGGGTTATATCACGGTCTAAATAATTATTTGCTGCATCTAAGAATTTGTTTTTAAATCTTGTGTATTCTTTGGCTGCAAAATCACAGGCATTTATAAAATTAATTTGATTATTGGTCAAAAAAGCCATAGCAGGAACTAAAGATCCGCTATGCTGTAAAATAGTACCAGGAACGTTTTTAGTGTTGAGGTCTCTTATGTTATTTGATTGAAAAATATTTCCAACTAAAAATCTATTATTTTCACCAATTTTCTTTAGGTTACTTCTGTATTGTCCAAAACTAATTTCTTGTACACCAATATTGAATGGATTAATTTCTAAATTTGTCGGGATTTCATAATAACCAAGACTGCTGGCACCATCGGCATAGATGAATATGTCTATCTTATCGCCCTTGGTCAAGAGGTTGTAATCAATTACCAATGCTACACGATTACCAACTAGTTCAGTTCGATATTCTGGCACCGTAGACGATGTTAATTGTAATTGATTGTTATTAACAAAAACTTTTACAGTTGGTCTTTTGCCTACTTCGGCACGAGGTTGACGACCTATCTCAAAATAATTTGTTACGGCATCATACTGGGCTCTAATGTGCTGGTATTGCCTAGAGAATTCGCCAACAGGCGTATAACAATTGCTTCGAACAAAGCTAAATCTACCGGTAATTTTTTTAATGAAACCAAGATTAGTACTAAGTTTTACTCTATTTTCTAATACCAGTTGGGGTCTATATTCAAAGGTATCCGAATCATAGTAATTTTTAAATAAGATATCGCCTGACAGTTCTGTAGGATCAGAATAGTCTAAGGCAAAACCCAATACTGGATCTGGTATTCCTGTAGTTTGCTTATATCCAAAAATGTAAGATCCGGCAAATGAACTTTCAGTGTACGCTGTGTCTAGACTTATACCACGATCATTTACAATATCAAACAAGGGCGGCTGGTTTATACCAAGTTTTCTTTGTGCTTGATACCAAGTATTACCTATCAAGTAAAAACTGTTGCCGGTATTGGTGCCATCAAATCCTACTACTATGTCGTAATCTGTTAAATCTTTTTGTGCTGCAAGCACTATTCTAGCTTGATTAAACTTAAGACCTGTTCGATTAGCAAAGGCAAAATTAATAGGATTTTGTAACAAAGCCTCGTTTATACCTTTTATTTCACTTATGCGTCCTAGATATGCATTATCTGCTGCATATACATCGGTACCAATGGCAAGTTGTGTTACAAAATTTGTACCAGTGCCAGTAATTTTATTGCCAACAATTGTTACAGTGCCAGTTATCAATCCATCAAAAACAACTGAAGCAACTTGATCTAATTGGTTGATTGAGTATACTTTTTTCCTTACAGCTACAGATTTATCATTACCAAACACTGCTGTTTCACCTGGCTTCAGATCCAAGTTATAGGCAGACAAATCGGCAAATTTTAAATTATTCAATATTCCTAATGCATCATCAAATACCCTTTGTTGCCCACGAGCAACATAGGTGTTAGACGAGTCAAAAAAATGATTTACAAATCCTGCAAATATGCGACCTGACTTGTATAGTTGTAAATCTGCATCAAACTCAATAATGGGACGCTGTGCATTAGCAAAACCACTGAGATCTTCTTGATAACCATTTCTACGCAGTGATTCTGTAATAACATCTTTATGAAACCATCTGTTAATACGACTCCAAGCGTTTTTATCCAAACTGGCTCTGTTTGTTACAATATAATCCGGTATGCGTGAACCATAAAATGTTTCGTCGTACTTACCAACGTCAAATTGTTTTACTTCAAACGCAGTTTGTACTAGGTTTTCTGTTATCTCTGGTGCAAGTAAAGTAGATAATTCCACTAACTTTATAGCTGTACCAACACCCTCTACAATGAATGTTCGATTACGATACTGTACAGGATTGATTGTATCATCAAATGTTACCTTCATACCATTTGAAAATGTTATACCATCTGGAGTCGTATAAGTCACTGCTCCAAGTATAGCATTAACGTCAATAGTTGGATATGCACGATCGATAATATGTATTTCGCCAGTGATATTTTTACCACTATGCTGATAAAATAAAATGGATGATTCACCGGTTATGCCATTAAATTCAGCATATGAACCAGCATTATTGTAAAATTCTTTACCTTTATTGACACCTTGATTAACACGTAATCGAGTATTATTAGATATGGCTCTTACAAAATCTAATTGTACTCTGGCAGGTTGCCCGGAATACTTAATCACCGACATTTTGAATACACCGGTTCTGCGATCTACAGGAATAACTTGTCCATTCCTGTCAACCCAGTCGGTGTTAGTGGCATTATTGGTAGCTACAAAAACCACTTCAGTATTATCAGGATAGAACTGGTCACCATTAAGGTTACTATTCATACCAATACCAAATGTCCACACCGCGTTGTCTAATGTTGTTAAACTTTGCCCTGTGCCTAATGCATATTCTACTTGGTCAACTAAAGGGTATCTTAGTAATAAATCTTGTGAACCTTCTAAAGGTGGAGTAAATGTTATTGTACTTGAGCCATTGTTTGTGACTCCGGCAACTTGTCTCGATGAAACATTAGGAGCATACTTTTTTGTACCAGATTTACCTGGCTCAGATTGTATAAATAAATTTCCACCAAAACACGATGCGTTAAAAGTATAAGTAACACCACGTTGTAAAATCAAACGAGGAGTCGGTTGAGTACCGGCAACATCAACTGAAAAATGAGTGGTTTGATCTATAAAATTGTAAGTAGTGCCCGGAAAAACTTGTAGCGTACCTATACGGATTTCTTCTGGCCCAGCTGGTAACCAATAATAGTTTTTATAATTTACCAGCTTGTCTAGATCTATAGGTGGAGTAAAAGCATAACTTTGATTATTAAAGAGGCGATCGTGATTATTGGTTATTGCACCATAATAGGATAATTGATTTAGTAAGTCTTGGTAATTGGCAAAGTTTTCAACTCGACCATTAGCGTTACGTGCAACAAGACCAACTTCTAATTGATAATTTTGCCTACTAGCAGAATTTTCAACTACATAACCATCTGTGGTTTGAAATCCTGGACCAATTGTTTTTCCGACATAGCCGTTTATGCGACGAAAATTAGGTTCGCTTATAAGTTGATCTAATGTACTGCCTAGGAACTTACGATTCGCATCTGTTTGAAAAATGCCAGGTAATAATTTTAAAGTTTTTCTACTAACGGCCATTATCTATCCATTACACTGAGGCAGGTTGTAATTCTAACGCTGTAATCGAACTTACAATTTCTACGTCATCAACTGTGGCAGCACTAATTAACAACTCATAGGGCTCACTGTTGATTTGATAAAGATTGCCAAATGTCATATTGAGATTCTTACTAGTAATTATGACTGCTGCAATATTGGGTATTAGCGTCTTATGTAGATAGGCTGCTAACTCACTAAAATAAAAGGTTTCGCCAAAATCCCAATTCTCAGTAGAGAAAAATTCATTCACTGCGGCAATAACCGACGTTTTAATTTCTGCATCAGTGACATTAGCACCGGGATTTTTAACAACTTTGAAGATAGATTGAAATTTAACTTCGGCTTTGCTGCCAAACAAGGGTTTATATTGTGCACTTTGAATCACTATGGTGTCACTCATGGCCTTGAAATTATTTAATGACCCATACTTGTTTTGTAGTTCTAGATCGGTTAAAGCAGCAGGTTTAGCAACTTTACCTGTTGTATCTTCTAACCATAAACGATAATTAGTTTCATACTCAGCAGTTAAAACATAGATATCAACAATGTTGCTAATGTTGGGATCTATTCTATTAGTATTAGGACTATTATGTCTATATTGATATCTTAACTGTTGGCGACCTACAAAATATCTATATTTAGGCATGACCGAGGGCGAAGTACTGTTTATACCCATGGTCACCGTTTTAGAACCAAATTCATCTAATATACAACGATAAAATTGTTTGTCGGAACGTGCAAAAAATATTTGCCCGACTAGATAATTTTTAATGTCAACTAAAATAGCTGATCTAGTAAGATAAGAATCAATCACACGATTGTTATCTAACCATTCATAACTGTCATATCCTGTTGTTGAATTTTTTACAAGCTCAAAATACACAAGTTCTCGATTTGTGATTTTGCCTTCTCTAAACATGACTGCTTCTGGTAAAGCAATACTGATATTATCAACATCTCGAATAGTTATAGTCTTGGCTACAATTTTACCTATGTAGTCATCTAGTTCTGCTTGACTAGGATATCTTCCTACATTCTTTCTAAAAATATAGTTTACTCTAGCTGCGGCACGTTGTGCACCTAAGCTGTTATAAGAAGTCCTAAATGGAGTAGATGATACAACTTTTTCAAATAAATTATAAACGTCTGGCACTCCATCTTGATTAGAATCTGCATAGGTTAAGTTGATGCTTTTATTTTCAACATAACCATCCATGCGTTTGATTTCACGTTCAATAAACCAAGTGTAATCGTCGTCTAAACTTTCATTAGAATCTAATATTCTAATTTTGTCATTGATAATTTCATTATTGACCGAGTCATAAATTTGTAGTGCTGGGTTGAAGAAAAAGTTTGTTTCTTTTGGTGAATGAAATGTATATTTCAAATTTCTATAAGCAACCACATATTTTTTCTGTACAGAATTGTATTCAAATTTTACCCACCACGATGTTGGAATAGATAACGAATTACTATTGACTAAAACCCAGTTCATCGCACTAGAACTATAGATTAAGCCAAAGTTTTCATTGGCCATAATTTTATCAACTATTTGATCTATAATAAATGTACGAATATTATTCTTAAATACCGGAATAATTGATTCAACTACAGACCCTGTAGGTATAGGTAAATTTATTCTAACCGGCCCGGTACCATTTGAGAAGTCACCTTGTCCGTTATTAGTGCCATCTCCAAATATCTGAGTAATGGCTGCAAACTTGGCCATGATGTCACCAGATTTTTGTACTGGTCCACGTACCATATTAAAGTTGCTGTTGAAATGATAACCATAATCTGGTATGAATTTGACTAAGGCACCTGTACTTAAAACTTTGCGATCCGATTGCACAGTTGGTCCAATTGAAACCGGTTTGCCATTGTATGAGAAAAAACCAGTAGAAACACCAGTCTCAGTTGAACTGAGATGCCACTTATAGTTAGATGTTGCTGTGCCGGTTCCAAAACTTTCAACTATGATATTACCAGCCAAATGATTGGTTGGCCAAGTTGTCGGTCTATCATAGAAAAATCCACCACCATTGCCAGATAAGAATTGTTTGTTTTTTGTAAGATGTCTAAAGGTTGTTTCTGCTGCATCTGCTGCTGTAAAAAATATTCTATAAAATTCCGATGTTTCGACGTTGTGATTGTTGATAAGACTGTTTGTGGTCCAATAAGCTAGACCGCCCCTATCAGGATTACGATAAAATCCATAACGTAAATCACCATTAGGCAAAATGAATTCATTATTACTGGTATATAAAGGTAATATTTTTAAAGCACGTTCTCTATATACCGCTGCTGAATATGACCCACGACTTTCTGTAACAAAATCTTCAATGGTATATGGCTTACCGGTATAGTCTCTTGAGACATAATAATAAACACCAGGAGTTACACCTGTGGTATCCCAACTTATAGTACCAAAATTAGTGCCGTTATTGGTTACAGATCCAGTTATAACGTTACTTAAAAAACCACCTACAGGACTGGTTTTAATATGGATGGGCTGCGAACTTAGGTTTTTAATATATACGATCTCACCAGCACGTACTCTAATGTCAGGATTTGGCATAGATCCCGACTGTGTAACTTGCTCAACGTAACCTAAACCAAAGTTAGTATAAGTTTCCGTTAATGAAGCTGGTTCTACTGTTAGTGTATATACTCTTCTAGGACCATCTAATATATTTCCATTGTACGAAATAAAATTTATTTCATAAACATAGGTACCCGAAGCTGTAAACAAATTTAAGCCAGCTGAATATCTACCATCTATGCCTATGATATTATTAGAAGTGGTACTAGGGTTGGGAGACCATGGATCGGGACCGGCACCGGTGTATTTTCTAGTAATCGTAAACAGAGCTCCAGGCGGTGCATTGAAAATAGTAAAATCAAGACTGGTACCTTGTTTGATAGAAAAACTAGTGCTATATCCAAAGTTACCGTTACAAGGACCGGTAACAGGATTGTAGCTGGTAAGTGGACCGTTTAATAATACATGATTATTGCCGCTGGTGGTTAAAGTATATTCGATGTTGCGTTTTGAATCTTTGTTAGCTCTAAACACGTGACCAACTGCGTTTGTTTCTGCTCCGTATTTGATAAAATCTGTATTACCTACTGCGGTAATCTCATATAACTCATCTTTTAAGATATTCTCTTCTGTAACAGTTAAATCTATTAGCACCTGTGGGGCAACTATGTCATGATAATAATGCATGACATCTTTATTATCTATCACATCAGGAATGAATACATTACGTATAAACTTTTGCACTTCTAATCGTGAAGTGTAACTAAACTCTATGGTGTCTAGAGATTGCTCAGAGTATAAGACGCCATCCTCGCCAAATATATTGGTGCTAGAATATTTGCCAGTGACATCAAGAGTATCAAGATACCTACTTAGGCCTGAACTTATTCTATTGATTGATTTGACTTTTTTAATATCAGAAAATGTTGTATAGGGGAGAATGTTATAATCCTCCCCGGTTATCATGCGATTTTGTGTATAATATTGCTGTGGTGCACGTTGTTTGATTTCGTCAGCTGACTCTCTTGCTTTGGCATTAGCCACTGTGTATCTGAGACTGGCACGAAATGTAATTGTTTCAACTCGATTGTTTCTACTGATATAGTCAAAACTTATTTGCACTCCGCGAATTTCGTCTGGTGTGATTTTGTAAGTATTGCCATTACTGATTCTATGATATAATCTAAATTTACCTTGCGGAATTTTAGAAAAAGCCCCGTCGCCAAATACTAGACTGATTTGGTCATTTGTTCTACTGTTTACCTGATAAATGTTTTTTGATGAGCTTGTATTATAGATAACATTGGTGCTTACTACCTGCTCCCATAACTCATCAGTAAATCCCGAGGGATCTAAACTGTATAACCATAAGTCACTGTTGTTGATATTGTCTACATCAATATTAACTATTTTGTTGGGAACACCGGTATCAATAGTAAAGTCTAAGTTATTAAGTTCGCCTTGTTTAAAGTAAAGAAAAAACCCTGTGTTATTGCTGTCATTGCCATTACTGTCATTTCTATATAAGATATTAAATGGTTGATTAATGTTTGGTTTTTGTTCATAAACATAGTTCTTACCTATACTAGTAGCACTGACTACTTCGAAACTTGTGGTAAGCCCATTAACCGAAGCTTCAAATCTGTAGATAGGTAAAATATTGTTGATTAAGTTAATTCCGTATTCTTCTGTTCTTACATTATTAACAGTCTGTGCATTAGACGGACGACCAAATGTTTGATATTGCAGCAGACTTGCATTTACTACACTGACAAATTGCTCAAACCAATTAGTATTGCTAAGGTCATTCCAAATTATAATACGATTACTTAGGTCAAGTCCGTCACTGTCAAATATTGTTTCGGTGGTACTTATGCTGTCAATCTTCAAATAACCCGAGGCAGGAATATTTCGCTTAGGGTTATAACTAATAAGTCTTGCTAATTTTAAAATGCTATCACGGCGTTCAGCAGTGTCAATAAAGTTTTCTCTAGCATTAAGATCGGTTCTGAAAGCTAAACTTTGCCCTAGGTAAGCAATTAAGTCTACCAATGCAATAAATTCTGAACTTTCTGTAAAATCATTATATTCTTCAGCATAATTGACCTTGATATAATCAATCATGGTCTTGCGTAGACTTTCGAAATCGTACGAGGTGAAGTCGGCGTCTCTAAAAGTCTGATAGACCTTAGTCCAGTTTTCTGCTATTAATGATCCAGTTTGACGACTAGTGATTGGCATGTTTTATTGGCTATTAAATTATTTATCGCTAGAAAACCATGCCACTTCTGTTGCCCGAGCGTTGTGCAGATTCTCTATCAAACTTCATACTCAAACTGGCCACTTGATTAGTTGGCACATAAACAACTTCAATTTCTACCATGATACCTTCACCATAATCACTTATATTGACATTTTGTGCTACTAATCTAGGATCATAACTGACAATAGTTTTGATGTCTGCTGATATGGCATCTTTAATATTCAATGTAAATGGTTCAAATATAAGGTCCCAGATTATGGTACCAAATTTTGGATTCATTAACTTTTCACCTTTACGTATGTGAAAATGGTTAAACAGATCCTGTTTGGCTAACTCAAAATCAGTTAGTTTATACTTTTTTGCACGATTATATGTGCTGTGACCGCGGTAGACTGTCATAATATATTATTTATGGACCACGACCCAGACGTTTTACAGCACTTGCACCGGTATTATATAACTTGTTAAAACTATTACCAAAAGCATCAGTAGCGGCACTGCCAGTTAATCTCGCCGCTTTAGCGACATCAGCCCCTAGCCCATACCCAGCCGACAGCATGCCGCCCACAGTAGAACGACTATCAGTAACACGTAGTCCACCGTTGACCACTAACTCTTTGTATGTTTGGTTTAGGTTAGTAAGAACTGCATTTGTCTGAATAGTAGGGTTAGACAAAAAGTCAGCAGCCCCTTTAATGCCATCTTTACCAGTCCAACTAGATAAATCACGCAGGGCCGAAGCAGGGTTATTGGCATATTGTTCTATAGAGCTGCGACTTAGATATCCAGCATCAACAAGTTTAGTAGCATCGGCTGCATATGCTCCCAAAGAACCTTTGACTAAATCATCTTGATTAAAATTCAAGTTACTATAAGTCTTGCTTATTTGCATACTAACAGCCTTGACTTCGTCGGCTTCTAAACGCCCGATGCTTTCGGTCACAGTAGGTGCATCATCAGAAACCATGTCAGTTTCAGTAACTACATCATTTTCATCAACTGTTTCTTTAGCTGCTGATTCTAGCCCGGGATCACGATCGCCCTCTACGGTTGGTTCACCTTCGGCTGTGGTAGTTACCCCGGTATCTTCATTTGTAACTTCGCTGCTGGTTTCGGGAGCGTCTGTGTACTCGCTAGCATCAGGTGCTTGATCATTTTCTAAGTCTGCACCGTCATTTGTGGTATCTTGAACTGCATTACTAGCAGAACTAGCAGTTCCTGCTTTTCTATTCCAGGGTTCATGTGTGGGCACAATTGTGGCCACGCTCTTGAGTTTGCCTTCTTCAACTACCCATTGGCCCGAAGACTCTTTCTTAGTATCAGCTGAAGATTTTAATGAAATATCTCTTGGCTTTGATACCGTTGGTCCTGCACCGGAATTTAGTCCTATGGTTTTACCAGTCATCATTAATCCGCCACTGGCAGTAAAACTACCTCCACCTGATGTGTATAAATCAAGTCTACCGTCGCTGCCTAATTTTAAACTACCGCCGTATATAGTAACATCTTTTACACCCTTGGCAGTTATAGAACTTGCCTGCAGATTCATAGCCCCTTTTACATTGAGATTGAATGTACCACCTACATTGATGTTCATGTTACTGTCGGCATGAATATTGAATTCGGCTTTGGTTCTAAAATTTATACTGTTGCTAGAATAAACATTTAGGTGCCCGGCTTTACTCATTTCAATATATGTTGTGCCAGATGCATTAATTATGTAGAGGATGTTTTCACTATCATCCATTAGAATTTGATGGCCACCGGCCGAACGCCAACGAGTTAGATTATCTTTACCATCCTTGTCTCCATCATCCATGACAAAGGTATGTCCACCTTTTCTAGTTTTAACTCTACGTTGGAGACTAGGAGCATTTTGATCAGGATATGAACCAACTGGCCTTCCAGGAGTACTAACACCAAATACACCAGCCGGAGTTTCACGTTGACTACTGCTGGTAATTATACCACGTGTTCCAGTCAAACGTTTACGATCAAGACCTTGCTCTACTAAAATCTTTAACTGTTGTTCATGAACAGGTTTTTTATTAGTTTCAATGTCACTCCAGTTGACCGATTTATTGTATTCATTAAATTCAACCACTGGATAGGGTTGGCCAGGTTCAACAATTTTCTTAAGTTGAGGATCTTCTACTTCGGCAAGTTTATCTGTGGCAGCGATACCTGGTACCATGAAATGCCCAACTTGATTAGGAATACATGCAAACCAATACCCACGTGCAGGATCACCACCAACAAAGGTACAAAGCACCCAGTTTTCTAAGTCAGGCACATTATACCACATTCCATAAGTATGCCTAACTGTCTTAAAACTATTTTTGTCTGTGGCAGTGGCACTAGGAGCTTCTTGAGCGAAAGGATCTTGATAAGTGGCCCCTAGAAATGGGCTCGCATAATTTACAGTACGCCAATATTTTGGGTCAGTTTCTATGCCGCCAAACTCTGGGATCCAAATTTGTAAACGCCCGGTCATTAAAGGATCGCGATTTTCCTTGACAATGCCAATATATGGACCGGCATCATATCTTGCACCTTCTGTAGATTCTCGTTGTACAAATTCACCTGTTTGACGTGTTACATAATTTGACGTAGACATCTATAATTCCTAGGGTAGATCAGTTTCATTTACGGCGAATTCCTCGGGCCATTGCTGGTAGTTGGCTAACTCAAAATCAGTTTGTGGTGTATCATCTTCTCGTGATCCAGCAGCATCACGTTGATTTGATCTAGTGGTAGTTTCATCACCATCGTCATCATCGTTTATTCCGTTACGATTACCCATGATACCTATTTCACGATCTTCTGAACCTAGCGATGGCATAGCTACCGAACGATTTGGATTGCTTTCTTCACGCGAAACTCGTTGATTTTGATTATCGGCTGGTTGATCAAATAATCTAGCACATTTTAATTTTTGTTTGAAAAGCCCATTGCTAAAAGTATTTTCAACACTGATAATAGTATATATGCCCGAAAACGCACTGTTCCTAGATTCAAACTCATACATGCCGCTAGATAAGTCTATATCTCTAGGAATCTTAAAATTTAGTCGCATGAATAATTGTTTCTTATCCATTAATAAACTGCTGGAATCTCTAGTGGCTCCAGGGGGAAGCCACACATCATCCTGCTTGATTAAATCAGGATCTCCAGCTATTTCTAAATCAATAGAAATCATGTCGCCGCCGCGTTTGTTGAATACGCTATTATATAAATCAACTGCTTGAACAGATTTCTTACTACCGTCATTAAGCTGATTGTGTGATTTATTAATGGGCGATGTTTCAATTCGTAGTGTCTGTAACCCACCAGTGCCCGAGGCAGCTTGATTGCCACCCACTGCCGCAGCACGTACAGCACTGGGATCTATGCCTTCTGCAAACGCATATTCAGTGGATGTATCTAAATTATCTTGAGCAGTTTTTGTTTCAAATGCAGTCAAAGATTGAAAAAATAGTGTATTAAATTCAATTTTCATATCAATGACTTCGGTATTCTTACCCATGAATATGTAGTTGTATTCCTTGTCCATGACTGTGGGAATAGACTTTTTGGCATTGGGATATTGTTGATTATGATAGGTAAATTTAGTTATGTTGTAGGTAATTTTCTTTTTGTATACCTTACGCTTGTTATCCCACTGGTCTAAGTACTCTACTGTGGTTACTACTTTATGCAAGGCCAAAGGCTGACTTTTGGTGTTTTGTTCAGCCTGAGCTTCCATTTCATTGCTAGGTGCTTGTATTTTTGATCTATAATAATCACTACTACGTATGATGTTGTTAATGACTTCGACCAAGTTTGAACCAGCATTGATAGGAATTACACCAGAGGCTTTATCTAGCTCCTCTTTTTTGGTCTTATCGTTTTGTGCAGGAGCTTGCGTAAGATTATGAAAGTCTTTAACAAAGATGTTGGCACGTTCTATTTCAGGATCGATCACAAATACGTATTCATCTGCTACTCCTTGATAGCCCTTTTTAGCCAATTCTTTTTGATATTCGTTCAAAGCATCTGCTAGACTAAGTGTACCATATGACTTGGGCTTAGGACTGGCTGTATTACCCAATCGTCTAGTATCACCTTCGGTTTTGTTTTCATCCCTAGTGGCATTGTTTGCAGTTTTAGGCTGATTATCATATGGTGGTAAATCAAATCTTAAATCCGAACTACCTGTGCTCTTAAAAAATTCTTGTACACTTTTAGCAGTTACTTCAAAGTTTACCGGCACTGTAACTGTTTTTGATTGTAGTGCTGCATGACTCTGCGGCACTGCTCGCATTTTGTACTCGGCACCTTTTTGTGTGATTGCAATTTTAATGTCTATTATTTTTACACAAATGTATTTGGTTATGCTTGGTATAGGATTAGGAGCATATGACCCATCTGGTTCAACAGCAAAAAAATCTATTTGCAGAACTAACGGCATTTGATCCCACATCTTAATCCCGGCGTCGCGTGCCACAGAAACTAGATTTTCTAAGAAACTTGCACCAAGAGGTTCGTGTATAGTGAATTCTACTTCAATAGCATTGGTACCTTTATTTTGAGAGTTTAGCCCGATAACAGTTTTCATCTTGAGCTCGGTTATGTACATGTCTAGCTCAAAGTATTGATTTCTACTGAAGTTAGTGCCACGCCTACCGCCACTGGCTATCAGCACTTGTCCGTTGCTAGGACTCCAGGGACTACCTCTAGCCACAACCGAGTTATATTCTTTTAAGGTCATATATGCTAAACTAATACCATATGTATAAGTAGGATATTTGTTTAGTGGGTTTGGTTTAGGTTTTTTAACACCTTCGGTTTGACCAGTAAATCCAGAATCTAATGTTATATCTTCGCCACCTTGCCCATATTCGTCTTCAAGGAAAGCATCATCCATTGACCCGCCCGAATCCCCTAGACTGTCGGGTGCATAATCAATGCCGGCTACACTGGGATCACCGGGTCCGCTGTTTTCTGAAAAGTCAACACCCGAATAGTCATCGCCTACAGGTAGGTCAGCTAGACCATCCTCCTCACCGGTGCTGTCAGGAAGCTCTAAGTTGAATTGCTCTTGTGCATTGATGGGACTTGGTTGTTCTAAGGTCTCAGATCTAGCTGTGGCTGTTTCATCTGCGGCCTTGAGTGCACCATCATTGATTCTCCTAACAATAGTAAAACCTACCATGCGTTACCCCAGGGCAGACATCAATGTGTTAGAATCAGGAATAAAAATCTTTTGTCCTAAATAAAAATCAAATACGGGATCCTTGATGGTATTGGGATTCCTAGCTGCAAATACCCACCATAGGTCAGGATTGTTATAGACGTCGTTGGCCAACAGATCAGGTCTATATTCATAAACTTTGTTGATTTTAAATAGAATGTCTTGGTTACTGCGTGGTATAGATCTGTAATTTAGAATGTCAAGAAATCTACCAAATCTTTCTGTTGTAAAATATGGACTAAATTTTGTATATTCAGCGGCCATTATATGAACCTACCTTCAACTAATTTACCTTGTGCAAATTCATTCAAATCGAACTTGGTCAAAGATTCTTTACTGTATACTGGTTGCAGACCTATACTAAATGTGCTCATGGTCGGTATCCTAGTTCGTCCACCTCCACCTCCACTGCCGCCAATTCTAGGTTCTTCGCCAAACTCACCAGCACCGGTATTGGGTTGAAAATTGACGCCACCGTTGGCACCACTGGTTTCGATATAATCAACTTCGCTAGGCATGGTATGGCTGAACGACAGTACTATACAAGGCACATCAGGGAAATAATGTTTTCCATACCCACTCAAAAACACTAAGGGTGGCGGGTATCCGGCGAATTCACCTTGCCCAAAGAACATCTTGGTTGTAGCCCTAAAGAAATAAATACAAGCCAATACATAGTCTGCTTCTTCTTGATTTTGTGCAGTAAAATCTGCTTGAATCTGTATAGTTTGCACTTCGGAATTATCGTAACTATAGTGAGCATAGTTGCTGTGAGTAAATCTTTGTGGAGAATAATTACCTTGGTAAGCAACTGTGATGTTTGGAGTATAGGGGAAAACAACTCCACCAGTCTGTGTCAACGGATTCAAAACGCCACCCAGTCCGCTTTTGTACAAAATTCTACTAGTATCGCCTATGCGTATACGAACTTTCCAGTCACTTGCATCTGACCCACTGTTGAACTGAACATTGAAAGGTTTTTTAATACCATTGCCCAACCCAAGTCCATTTATACCAAGCAGCCCAGATGACTGTAACCTGCCTACCACGGGATCTAGTACAGGAGCAATGGCTTTGGTTAGCATTCTGGTGCCTACCAAGGCCGGTGCTGCTACAGTTTGTACTATTTGCTCAAATAAACTCATAGGTACCTCATTATATGCAGTATTTACCTGTAAAAAATGGTTGCAATTTATGGCAAACTATGTTATTTTTATTATAAAGCGTTAAGGAGAACAAAAATTAAAAGCAATTATCTTAACAATAAAGACATACTGAAAGAAATCCACAAAAGCAAAAATACATATTGCAGCTATTTGACCCCAGATCTAGCCGATTACGACATCATAGTTCACGGTGTAAAAAGTATAAACACTGCTGTAATTGAGCAAGCAAGACAAAATCGTGCCGAAAGATTATCTAAGTTAGCTTGGGAAGAAAGTCAATCACGAGGCGAAAAACGTAAATTAGATGAGTTCGAAATTCCATTAACTCAAATTAAGAAAAATGACATTGTAATACGAGTAATGACTTGGGATCATATTCCCACTGCTCCTGCTCCACAACGTCGTGCATTACTAATTGAAGTAGAGGACGATCCTGTTCATACCGAATATGACGACGAAGTTGTTACCAGTCCTGTAAAATATGTTAAATGCAACTTTCCCCCATTTCAGCACTATAAAATCGGGCTTCGTAACAAACCTTACTGTGTGGGCAAGAGTCACTGGCAGGGAGATTTAGAAACCGGAGTATATTCAAAAGAACACGGTACTATGACTCGTACTCTAGCACATATGTTTATGAAACTATGTGAACGTTATGCTACTCGTAGCAATTGGCGTGGATATACGTACAATGACGAAATGCGTAGCCAAGCATTACTGCAATTAAGCCAAATCGGACTACAATTTGATGAATCAAAAAGCTCGAACCCCTTTGCCTACTATACTGCTGCTATCACTAATAGTTTTACTCGTGTACTTAATATAGAAAAACGCAATCAAAATCTACGTGACGATATTTTAGAAATGAATAACTTTGCTCCTAGCTACACTAGGCAAGGTATGTTATCAGGTGGGCATATACATGATGATCATGACTAGACAAATTTTAATGCATATGCTAAAATCAAGTGGTATTTTAAAGGACAAAAATGACCGAATTGTATTGTGATGGTATAAATCTAGACTATTTTCGAACAAAATATAATGCCACTACATTTGTAGAAACTGGTTGCTGGGTGGGAAATAGTTTGTCATATGTGCGTGATTTAGGTTTTACTAAAATGTATAGCTGCGATATTAATCTAGATTGTGTCGCTAAATCACAAGCACTAGTCCCAGAGGCCGTTATCCATCACAGTGATAGTATTACTTTCTTAGAAAATATTTTGCCAACAATTACAGAACGCACAGTGTTTTGGTTAGACGCTCATTTTCCTGGGCATTACGGACTTCCTGATACCGAAAGAACCTTGTTTCCATTGGCTGAAGAACTGGAACTAATTAAAAGTCTCAAACCCTCATACCAACATGATGTTATTATGTTTGATGATGTACATGTACTCAAACCCGATAACAACCCCAAATACAACCCGGGACTACCTCCTTATTACCGAATAAACAAGACTGTTAATGAGTTAACTGACATTTTTTCTACAACTCACGACTATACAATTATTCCAGTTTTTGAAGGTGTACTAGTTTTATTTCCTAAAAATTAAATGTCAAACTTATTTAGAAAAGCAGCAATTTTTACAGACATACACTTTGGTCTCAAGTCAAACAGTCAGATTCATAATGATGATTGCCTAAATTTTGTTAAATGGGCTACCGAGACTGCTCAAGCACATGGTTGTGAAACAGCCATGTTCTTGGGCGATTGGCACAACAATAGAGCCAGTATAAATATCGTGACGCTGAACTACAGCTTACGAGCACTGGAACACCTCAATGCCAATTTTGATCAAGTTTATTTTATTCCTGGAAATCATGATCTTTATTATCGTGATCGCAGAGATATCCAGTCCGTGGAGTGGGCGAGACATCTTCCGAATGTTAAAATAGTCAATGACTGGTTTGAGCAAGACGATGTTGTCATAGCTCCTTGGTTAGTAAGCGACGATTATCAACGTATCCCAAAGTTATCTGCCAAATACTGTTTTGGACATTTTGAACTTCCCGGTTACTTGATGAATGCCATGGTAGCCATGCCCGATCACGGTGAAGTACGTAGAGAACATTTTACCGGCTTTGATCATGTGTTTACTGGGCATTTTCACAAACGCCAAACCCAAAAAAACATTACATACATTGGCAACTGTTTTCCGCACAATTATGCCGATGCTGGTGATGATAGTCGTGGCCTAATGATCCTAGAATGGGGTCGAGAACCCGAATACCATGCTTGGCCAGACCAACCAGTATACCGTGTTTATGAACTTAGTCAAGTACTAGATGACCCGGCTGGTTTACTTAAAAAGAACACTCATGCTAGAATAAACTTAAATATCGATATTTCATATGAAGAAGCCGGGTTTTTGCGTGATACCTTTATGAATGATTACGGGTGTAGAGAAATTAAATTGATACCCAATACTCAAGCAGACTTAGAAGCACAAATTACATTAGGGAATATCACATTTCAAAGCGTGGATCAAATAGTTAATTCATCGTTGACTGCTATAGAAAGCCACCAATATAATAACAACTTATTACTAGAAATTTATAGAACTCTTTAATGATTAATATAAAATCAGTCACAGCACGTAATTTTCTCAGTGTGGGCAATGTAACACAAAGCATTAATCTAGATAGATCAGATCTTACACTTATCTTAGGTGAAAACTTAGACCTAGGTGGTGATGATGCAGGTGCTCGCAATGGCACTGGCAAATCAGCATTACTCAACATTGTCAGTTATGCTCTATACGGATCAGCACTGACTAATATTAAAAAAGATAATCTTATCAATCGTACAAATGATAAGAACATGTTAGTCACCGTTGAGTTCGAAAAAGATAGTGTACAGTATAGAATTGAGCGTGGACGTCGTCCTAATATATTGAAGTTCTATGTGGGTGGACAAGAACAACGTGCCACTGACGAAAGTCAAGGTGATAGTAGGGAAACACAAACTGCCATCGAAAAGTTATTAAACATGAGCCATACTATGTTTCAGCACATAGTGGCACTAAACACATATACTTTACCATTCCTTAGTTTACGTGCTAACGAGCAGCGTGAAATCATTGAACAGTTGTTAGGAATTACATTGTTATCGGAAAAAGCCGATACTTTAAAAGAACGTATTCGTACTAGCAAAGAAGCTATCACACAGGCCGAAGCAGACATACGTGCACAAATTGATGCTAACAAAAGAATAGAAGAGCAAATTGGTGCACTAGAACGTAGGCAAACACTATGGCGTCAAAAACACACTACAGACCTAGAAGAACTACGTTTGGCATATGATCAGTTAAATCAAATTGATATTGACGCCGAAATCGCGGCACATCGTGCATTGACTGAATATAGTCAACGTCAACAACATATTGCTGCCACAACAACCGATATACGCAGAATTGAAACAGAAATCGCTCGCGAACATAAAACTTTAGCTAGACTAAATCGCGAAATCACAGCCTTAGAAGATCATAAGTGCCATGCCTGCGGGCAAGATTTCCATGATTCCAAACAGGCACAGACATTGGCAGAGCGTCGACAGGATCGTGTAGAAAGTGAACGACTAATTACAATATCAGAAGCAGAGTTAGTTCAATTACAAACTCACTTAACCGAACTAGGTGCCCTAGGCACTAGACCCGTTGTGTTCTATGATAGAGAAAGTGATGCTATTGAACATCGTGCCACCTTAGCCGGGTTACAGCAGCAAATTACCAATAAAGCAGCAGAAACCGATCCTTATCAAGAACAAATAGAAGAAATGCGTAGTACAGCTCTAGTAGAAATAACCTACGATAAAATAAACGAGCTAGTACGCTATCGTGAACATGAAGAGTTCCTGTTAAAGTTGTTAACCAATAAAGATAGCTTTATTCGTAAGAAAATCATAGATCAGAACTTGAATTACTTAAATACAAGACTCAGTTATTATTTGGAGAAGATTGGGCTGCCGCACCAAGTATCTTTCAAAAATGATCTCTCCGTAGAAATCACTGAGTTAGGTAGAGACCTAGATTTCGACAATCTATCCCGTGGGGAACGAAACAGATTAATACTGAG
>Ga0129333_10000484_pt1 | contig 32678 bp, 26 predicted proteins | sample CPB6_08_DNA_FD_94474 | JGI IMG/M metagenome (GOLD analysis project Ga0129333, IMG submission 94474) | Freshwater to marine salinity gradient microbial communities from Chesapeake Bay, USA - CPBay_Sum_0.6_0.8_DNA | ecosystem: Environmental > Aquatic > Marine > Coastal | place: USA: Chesapeake... | reverse complement strand
CCTTTGGCCAATTTTTCTTTATTGGCCAAAATTGCAATATTTTGATTTGGTGTAAATAGGGCTTGGTGTAAAATATCCGAAATGATTGTGGTAGATTTACCACACTGTCTAGGCATTTTTGCTATAACGAAACGATTATTTCGAATTAAATTTACTAATTTTTCTTGAAATGGATATAATTCAAAATTTATTAATCCTTTATCCGTATTAACAATTTTAATATAATTTTTCATAAAATAAACAGGATCATTCATACATCTAGCGTACTCTGCTATCTGTTCTTGTGTAAAATTTACAGAAGTATTACTCTTCTTTAAATTCGGGTTTCCTAGATAAGAGTCTTTATGATTCATCACTATTTAATTTTTTAATTTGATCTAATTGACCACGTAACATTTTTTGTAAATCTGCAGTACTTCCTACAAAAATTGCATTATCAATTTTTGTTTGTGTTTGGTTATTGTTAGTAACATTTACATCGGTTATATCTTTTACTTTCTTATGGAGATCTAAAAGGTCTTTATTTGTATCTGCCACACTTTTTATTAACTGACCTATAACCTCATATGCACGTGGGGATTCGCCTTCAGATGCTATGTGTAAGATTCCATCTATTGCAGCAGAACCCTTAGATATTAAATCTTTTAAATTTTTTCTAACTTCATTGTAATCTAATTGGAAATCATTAGACTCTGACACCTTTATTTCAGACTTAGAAGAATTTATTATTTCTCCAATACTATCTGGAACAATTTCTTCAGATTTTTGTAGAGAAGTCATATCAAAAATTTCATTTAATTTGTCACTCATGGGTATTCTGTAATTTCTACTTTATAGTCATAATTATCTGTTGGCAAAACTTGATCATATGGAGTCAAAACAACTGCTTGTCCGTTTATATCTATAACGATATCACCATTCGTATCTCTATCATAGATAACAGGTTTAATATTAATATTTACTATTTTTTTACTCATTTTCATCCCACGTGAATAGGTTTATATCTATGTTGTTTATTAGACCTGTATCCTTTACTGGACCATATAGATTTACTTTTGCTGTAAATTGTAATTCCCAAGTCAATACTCTATGAAGATCGTCTTTTAAATTTCCTTCATAGTTTTCAGTTGGAATAATCTGCCCCAATACTATCGGTATATCTAATCTTTCATTCGTATCGGATAAAATATCTGGTTTTATTGTGATATTAAATTGAGGATTAAAATATGGTAATATTTGCTCTACTATTTGCAAACCATCGTCTACGTTCCTAACATATGAATATAAAGAAAACTGTATATTATATGGAACTTCACTATAATGATATTTTACTTGGTTATTAGAATTTATGCTATATCTTTTTTGTATTAAATTTCTTTTTCTTTCAGCATCATATTCCATTCCGGTTATAGCAAAAGACATACGAGGTAAAACTATTTGTGTAGAATATGCTTGCTGCATATCCGGCCCAATATTTAATCTATGAAACATTCTCTCTTTTGGTGCATACGATAAAGGAACTTTAATTTTTTGTGTTTTATTTCCTGAAGTGGTAGACCTTTCAATATAAACATTATTGAATAATGTACCAAATGATGCAACTGTTTTTCTTACTAATGAATGATAGAATGTTGAAAACATCAGTAATTACCTTGTGAGAATGGATCTTTTTCCGTAAAATCTATAATATTGTCTGCCTCTAATTGCAATTCATCATTATCATCTTCGGTCTTAATATCTTTAATATACTTACCATCCGGATCAGAATCTGTGCCAACAGTTGCAACAATATCTTCTTCAATCTTATCAATTTCTGTGTGGCCGGTGTTAATTTCTTCCATAGAGTATTTAAACAGCTCACAATTAACCGAATATGTATATAGTTTTCCTTGTTGGAAAAACACATTGTGTGAATCAACATATTTTATTTCAAACAATGCTTTTGACAATGGAAAATATATAAGATCACCTATCATAGGTGCAGTCAATAATATAGGTCTATCTGTAAAAGCAGGCATTTTACTTGCTTCTTCTAAAAATCTTTTTTTAGATATTGTTAAAGTTACATTGTGTTGGACTTCCATTCCAAATTTAGATATAAGAAGCCCCTCTCCTTCGAATCCTGTAGCATTTTCTATAAATGCTTCAATTTTAAATGTATCTTTAAAATAACTTAGTTGATCTTCTCCGAATATAACATCTTTATTTAAAAATCTTCTAGGTAAATAATAAACATCTAGCCCATACATTTTTATAGATTCAATTGAAAGATCTTCAAGTAAATCTTGTGTTGGTTTATATGATAAATTATTTACAAATGGATTTGTTGTCATTTATTAGCCTACCATGAATCCGGGTGGGAGTTCGTATTTACTTTGTATCTGTTCTTCTATTTGTTGCATCTCTTGTCTGGATTCTGTTAGAATAGTTGCAGCGTCAAACGTAACTCCTCCGGGTAAACTGACTCCCGAATATTTTGATAAATTCTGGCCCCATTGAAATTTAATTATTGCTGTGCAATATTTTTTAAGCAACCAATCATTAAAAATTTCAGTATATATGTTGGGATCTAATATTTTATATGCTTCAAAAAGTAAATATGCACCAACATGTGTTTGCGTTTTCCAATCCATATTGATATAAATTCTATTTGTAACTCTGCTAAACTCTAAAGTTTTTTCTGGAGTTAACATATCTTGTAACATCTGCATATGTCTTCTGGTAATATCATACGATATAAGACTATCGCTGTAAGTATTTGTTCTTAACCCATACAAATCATTCAATGCAATTTGATATTTTGCATCGAACATTCCGGTTCCACCTAAAGTATCAAATAACTGAAATACCTTTACAACACTTACCACAGATCTACCTTCTGGATCCAATGCAGGTGCTGCTTTTATACCTTTACTTGTATCTTCTAACACTTCATCTTTTAAATCAATGTATCTTCTGTCTATATCTGTTTGAGTAACCTGTCTTAACATGTAAACCCGTTCTACGCCGTCAAAGTGATATTCCGAAAAATATTGTAAAGCATCATCTAGACGATCCTCTATCTGGGCATCGTCTACGTTTATTTGAATAACGGGATATCCTAACCGTCTTAGACAGTATTCTTTTAATTCTTGTCTTGAATTTGGCCTCATTTAGATCTCCTTATATAATAATATTTATATATAAGGAGATTTAAAATTATTCAGAAAATAGATAAGCAATCTTACCTAAATCATTTACTGATAATTTTAGATCGTTGCCAAGTGTTTCGGTCGGAACTGGGTTCCAATCTACTTCAATTTCCTCATTTAAAAGAACAGAAAATTCATTTAAAAATTCTTGCTTCTTTTCTTCTGTCACAGTATTTTGTTCATTATTTGAATACTTTTTAACCAACTTTACCCTCTGTTCCTCTATATTTTTTAACTCAGTATTAAGATTATTTACAAGTTTCATAACTTTATATGAAACATTGATTGGCAACTCTAAATCTAATAACTTTGTTAAAACTGGAACAGAAACATAAACATCACTTAATTTTACCTTCATTTTTTAAATCTCCATTAATTTATTATTGTCATCACAACATCAAATTCATAATTTAATACCAATCCACCTATGGTAGTATTTAGTGCCAAAGTTGTTGCTCCTTTGGTAAAATATAAAGATTTTATATTAGCATCGGTTGTTGCTAATTCTGATAATCTTTCATTTGAAATTAAAGTTCTGTAACTTAATGCTAAAGTATCCGTGTTAAATACATTTGTTGTAAACATTCTTTTAATATTTGGATTATTTTTGTCTGTTATTAATATATCATATATAACTGCTTTAGCGTCTGCAGGAATTCCGTCAATATATGCAGTGCCATAACTCATTATGGTTTTGTTGAGTTTCTTTATTCTTACACTATTGTTACCACCAGAGAATGCATTTGCTGCATAAATGCTCAATTGACCATCTATGTTTATATTTTTTGCAGTATTACTTATATAATAAACGCTATCAACATCAACATTAGCACGTAAGTATATTGTCCCGGTTGATGCTGATCCATTATACTTAGAACCGAGAACCAGATCGTTTGCGCTGGTTGTGCTTGTGTACATTAGCACTTCGTCTACTATCTTTTCTATAGTTAGATCCTTAGTATTTGTTGCTGCAAAAGAGAAATTTAATCTTTCATTTGCTGCTACATGAATATTTGCTGTTGTTGAAGAATATAATGTATTCTCTGTTGCACCAGCATTTGTTAAATTAAAGGTGCCTGTGCCAGATTTTAGGGTCATGGCATTTGCTGCACTAGAACTTATCAGTCCACCATTAATTTGAACATACCCTGCCCCATACGGGCTTAATATTAAATCACAACTTGTAGTTGCACCTGAAATTTTATTAACACTTAATGTTGGACTTGTTGTATTATTAAGATTAACATAAAAATCACCAGTTGAAGAAGAATTAGTAAATGTTATTAATTCTTTATTATTTTGAACAAATGATTTATTATTAATATTTAAATTACCACCAAGATCGGGTGTTAAGTCTTCGGACAAATTGCTCAATACATCAAATGCACTTATTTTTACTGTGCTAGAATCCTCTTTAGTAATTATTATATTATACCCAGCAGCGATAGTAAAGGAAGAATTGTTTGATGTTGTTTCGATATAATCATCAGCAAATCCTGTATAATCATTAGATATATTAACTTTGCTATAAGATTTGATGCCGATCAAATCTTTAAAATAATTCATATCTATGCCGCTTAAATAATTATTTCCAGATTTTCTTCCAAGAATTTGATTTTCTGTCAGATACACATTTGTTGGAATATAATTTCCATTTGTGTCTAAATCTGTACCAGCACATTTTACAGTGGATGCTGGCATGGGTTCCATTTCAAATATTGCTTTATATGTTTTTGTTAAATTATTATAATTATAAGATATGTTTATATTTTTGTATTGTCTTGATGAAGCGGATGCAGGTTTTAGATCGATATTGCCTGCGAGTGTTTCATAATTTTGTGTTGTGCTTTCTAAAATTAATGCGGCAGCTGCTCTGGCAACCGAATCATCTGCTGTTTGTATAGTTTTAATACCATATGCTGCTGGAGCGGAGGACGAAATTGTAATTTCACCCGCAGCAGTATTGTTTATTGTAATGTAACTTCCTTCTTTGATTATAACATTTCCTGATCGTTCATCTGGATTTACTGTTACACTTGAACCATTTATTTTTTGAATTGTGATTGAATCAAAGAAGTAATCTTCTAGAAGAGTATTTAAATCTGTTTGAGTTAGTGCTGCTATTTCATTATTAGATAATCTACCTAAAACCGAATTAGCGGGTAAAACTAAATCAACATTTCCTTCATCTGTAGTATTTTTGCCAACTTTTACGCTATTAGCAGGCATCAATTCTAAATGTGTATTTGTTATTGAGGCATCTTTAACAGACAATAATAAATCAAAATTACTATCAGTTGAACCGACTTCTGCTTTAATTGTATTTGTGTCTGGAATTTCGATAACAGCACCAGTATCCCCTGCATTAAATGTTCCATGTGATGTTAATATGCTGTTAAAACCAGAACCTAAACTTGCAAAGTATGATGTACTATCTGCCGATATAACCACCACTGATGAGCCATCTGTATTTTCTGATGCCGTTAATGTTATACCTGATCCAGATTGTAGTGTTAAAATATCTGTTTGAGAAGCAGCAGCCAAGGTTGTTGTTGTTGCTCCATTTATAACATCAACAATACTATATGCATTTTGATTTTCTTCAAGATAGCCTGTAGGCGAAGATCCTATTAATTTGCGTAAATCTGATCTATTTAATGCAGTTACAGAACTCTTATCGCCATTGGTGTCTACGATTCTACCAACAACAAATCCTGCTATAGCTCCAGGAACGCCTCCGCCATTTGGTTCTTCGCCGTATGATAATTCATATACACTAGTTACGCTGTTTTGCACATAAAAACTACCATCAGTGCTTAAATAATAATTTGGAAAATTATTTAGAGAAACATTTATTGGTGTTCCAGCATCATCAGAGGCTTTAATCGAAAATGCACCCATATTAGCCAATTCTGTGTTTCCAACACTGCCTGCGGCAGGAACAGAGACGCCAGTTGCAGTTATAGTAATTCCGTTGTAGGCGTGGTTCGTTAGTGTTATACCGGTTCCAGCAATTAATTCTAATGTGTCATTTGAAACAGAAGAAGTCAGAGTAAATTGAACATCGTCTGAAGAATCGGCAACAACGTCTATTATACCAAATCCAGCGGGTGCTTCAATTTCAACTTCGGTATCAGTATGTGTTTTTGCTACTTGTATTTGGATACCATTTAAGCCAGTAAACTGTATATTGTCTGCAGTCGAAATTGCTGCAATACTATTAACTGTGGCATATGTGTTTTGTGTTCCAGCACCACCAGATGCATAAATTTCTATTTCATTATTGCTGTTTGTTCTTATACCTATTCCAGTTCCACCCTTAAAATTTAAAGTATCATTTACTATTGTTGGGCTAAGTGTGGATGCATCATCTACAATATAGATGTCTTTGAATGTTGGTAGTTGTCCGTTTCCTTGTGTTAACAGAATTCCAGATTTAGTTCCTGTTGCAATTAATACGGGTTTTGCTATTCCACTTGGCTTGGTAGTTGTAACACCGCCTGCTGTTTCTGAAAGATAATATGTCTCACCAAAAGTTAAAGATAAATCTATGCTTGCGGTTGCATTAAATTGTCCAGATAAAACAACATAATATTTTCCATTATAAATTCTTTCAACTATACCAATAAAATTGCTATTTTCTTCTGTGGTTGCATCTGCACGAGTTATTCTAACAGAATCTGTATCTGTAGTAAATCTTACCACATCTCCTTCTAAAACGGTTCCGCTTATTTCTGTGGCAACATATCTATTTAACCATCTATAATCTAATATACCACTTGTATTGGCTATTGGAATTACATAATTTGTAAACGTGGAGGTTGGCTCGGTTTTAAATTGTGATGATCCTGTTATGTTTGCAATATAAATTTTATCATTTACATATAATAATCCACCACCACCCTCACCAGATGATAATTTTGATAAGCGTATAACATCTTGGTTTTCTCCATTACTGCTGTCATCTTTGAATGACATTTGTAATATGTCTTGTGTTGGGTCGGTGGTTATTTCCCAATATTGATCATCTGTTATAGAACCTTTTTGTATTTTTAGAGAAACAAATGTTTGCTCATCAACCAATCCAAAGGTAAATGTTGCTTCAGTAGATGTTTCAGTACTATCTGAAACGTTTACAAATTTAGATCCGGTTGTAAAGCCTAAATCTGCAGTTGAGAGCCATGCATTTTTTGCACCATTATATTCAAATTTTGCTATTTGTTCTTTAGTTGCAACTTTTAATCCAGAAACAACTTGGTTTTTTGGTAAAAATTCACCATTAGTGTCTAAACTGTAATTTAATGTTATATAAGAATTTTCAACTAATATATTTTGTGAATTTAAGAATAAACTATCAGTTTCAAAGGATACATATGAATCAGAAGAATCGTTTGAAAAAATATGATTTCCATTTATGTTTAATGGTAAAATATTACTTGCTTTTACTTTTCTTAGTTCATTATTATTATTTGTATTATCGTCACCATTAACATCTATCAACAAATAATCGTTGTTATTTACAACAGTGTCCTCTGGGAGAGAAAATATATCTATTCCGACTGTTTTATCTGAATAAAATGTTAATCCGGAATTTGTTTTTAAATTTATTGAAAAGGTTGTTTCGCCATTCGTTCCAGCATCAATTTTAATTCCATTACCCTCTATGGCAGAATGTATAGTTATACTATTGTACCCACTAATCAATTCATTAGTGGCTACAAACCATGTTGAGAACGTATCTGTTAAATTTAATGCTGTTATTTCTTCTATGGCCATTAGTTATTCTTTTCTTTAATTATTTTTTCTAATAATTGTTTTAGATCATTTATATTGTTATCAATATTTTCTATTTTTTTTTCTATTTGTATGTATTTATTAGATAAATTTTTAATATTTTCTAAAGTTGATTTTTTTTCACTGTTAAAATTTAAAATTGCTTTAGAATGTGGATCTTTTTTAAAAAAAGGATGGTCTTTTATTGGTATGAAGTCGCTCATTGTATTGCGATTCCTCTCATGTCTTTGACTTTAGGTACATTGCATGAATTATTAGAAAATAGGCATATCTTAATACTAAATTTATCAAATGCATCAATGTCTTCTGGGAACGTATATTCAATTTCTCTATAATCTTGATCATCTAGTGACACAAAATCATTTCCGCTTCTAGTCAGTTGGACATATGGTTGATTTTCAAATTGTCCTGATGATGATGCACCTTGTGTTTTAACAAAAACGGCAAGATCTGTTCCTTGTGGTTTGTATACTGTTAAAAGAACTTTAATGTTTGATGCATCAAATCCTGGAGCCAATGTTATTTTTCTTGTCATATAACGCATTGTTGCAGGATTCTTTCCTTCTGCTGTTGATTGTTTTATCGCAGCAAATGGTTTTGTTTCATTTTCTATTATAGTAGCAGACGCTCTTCCATCTGCACCTATTTCAGAAACGTCTATCATATTACGAATAAATAGAACTCCAGATTTTTCTAAATCAAATATTGGAGAAATATGTGGATTCGTTAGAGTTGTATTAACTACAACTTTAAATTGTTGTTGTGGTGAGGCTCTTCTAATAGCACCTGCATTACCTAAAACAATATCTGTGTTCAAAGGAACATTTGTAGTATCTATATTTGTAGATCCTTCATAGTAATCAACTGAATAATTTACTCTACAATTAGGATAATCGACTGCTTTAAGTGCCAAATTATATGTATTAAATGTTAATAAATCACCATCACCATTTTCAAACGTATTATTAAAATCTGCTGCAATGCTGGCATCTGCTGCTAAAGTAAAGGTCTTAGATGCGGGGTTTGTTGGTGATGCAGTTGAATCAAATATTAATTTATTCATCTTAAACATCAGATCAGTTGTACCGTCTGGTTCCCAAGTAGAAGCATTTGCGGATCTAAAGAAAACTCCTAAATATGGGTTCTCTAGAACTCTTAAGTTTTCGTCTCTAACATCTCTATCTCCTAGTTTTGCAGCATATAATGCATATTCTCTGCTTGTAGAACGAACAACAAAAGAGTGTTCGCCAGGAGACAGATATACTGGAGCATCAAATGTAAATTTAGTAAATTTGTTGGAATCATTTATATCGGGTAAAGCATCAGCGTCATTTAATGCTTTTACATTTGCTGCATTTACTACAGCAACTCCATTTGGATAAATTCTATTAATATCTGGATAGCCGTTTACTGTCGGTCTGAGTTCAACTTTGACAGGAATAACTGGATCTTTAGTGCTAAAACACAAATCTAAAGATTCAACATAAACCCCATCTGGATATAATTCTTCATTTACAAAGAATGTTTGTGCCAGAGGGTCAAAACTGTATAAGAATTGTAATTCTCTAGATCTTACAGTTCTTTCTTGTAATGTTTGAGTATTATTAAATCTAAAATCTCTTACAGTTGTTGATGTTGTTTCTTTTGTGACACTTAAACCACTAGCAGCAAATGCGGCAGTGGCATACATTGTGGTATTTATATCTGTTTTATCGTTTACTTGATTATCTGTAATTACAAATAATTTTTCTCCTGTTCTAAATTTATTAGAGGGTAAATCAAATAATATTTCTATGTTTCCATTTTTGTCTGTTTTAGGGAAATTTCCCACAAAATTTACATAAGTGCCGTTTCTATTAAATCTACAATATTCTTTAATATCAATATTATCAAAGAAAATATAAACTCTAGTGTTTGGTCTTAACTGTGTAGCCGATATTTTTATTGTCTGGGGTCTCATGAAATGAACGAGAGACACATCGGTTACTCTTTCACCCAAACTTACATTACGCTCTGAAGATGTTAATTGTCCTTGTGTTCTTGTTCTTTCTTGTTCTCTAGTTACATCCCAAACTTGAAACATACTTCTTCCTTGGGATACGCGACCCGGAGTAGTTCTTGTTGTATCTGTTGTTTGCCAATCTGAAAAGAAAGTACCGAATGGAGCAATATTATTATTAAATAGTGCTTGATTAATATTATCTATTGCCTCATTCAATCCACCAGTTAGATCAATTTTAACCTCTGGCTTTACCGTAGTGTCCACCCAATCATCAGAAGAAGGTTTCAATATGACCTCTCCATCGTATTGGAAACTATCTAGTGCTGTAATTAATACGGTTTGTGTGGCTAAAGGTTGTGTAATAAATGTTTCTATACTTTCTGGTTGTAGTATGTAAAGACCTGTGCCTTGTATTGCCCCAGAAAATGCAGATTTTATAATTGCAGAATTTTGTTCAACGAAATTATTTGTTGAACCGGGATCAGGAACTAAAGACAATCTTGTTGTTTTAAATGGGTGTCTTAGGTAGCCTTCTCGTGGATTTACACATGCATTATATTGTACACTATAAACATCACCAACTGCATGGCTAACGAAGGAATCAACAACAACTCCATTTTTTTCTCTTGTAAATCCGTTTGCATCTTTAACAACAAGATCAGTTGCCTCTTTTTCTAATAAAGAAAGTACAGTATAATATTCTATTTCTGATATTCTCTTATCGAGTTTACCGATATCACGCATGGTGTATCGTCTATTTTCTATTTTTCTAAATGTAATGTCTTTAACATTTAATGTGTATTCGGGAACTTGAACTGTATACAATAACATTCCTAATTTGTTATTAGTTGCGGGTTCTACTGCCTCTATGGAAGATACTCCCTTATCTAGGGTAAATGTTCCTGATTTATCAAGATATAATTTATCTACTCTATTTAAATAATGTTCATTTTTAATAACAAATCTTGAATTGGGTATAGAAGTAAATACTATATCATAATATGCCGTGTTATCATAAGGATTTTCGTTATTACTTATGGGAGCTGTCAATGTTTCAACTGGCCTAAAATCTATTATAGAGCTTTTATGGAATATTTTTCCAGTCTTTGATGGAAAATAACCAATATCATCTAAAGGCATTAACACGCCGGTTCCATATGTGTAGGATTCTCTTACAACCGGACCGCTGCCACTGTGTTCAAAGTAATTATAGGATATACTTAAGTCGAACGGGGTAGTTTTTGCTACAGTTTCATCTAGTCCAATTGCAGAGAAGAATTCTGTTCTCTTTTCTTTATTTAATAATAATTTACCAAACCCATATATCTCATCAGTTTCTCCAGAAGTGAATAAGAAATATTGTGTAACATCTGTTGCTCCATATGCAACAGAAACCAGTTCTTGAACATCTGATTTTGTCAAATATAGATAAAATTCATCAACTGTTACTTGTTGATTGTTTACTGTAATATATTCTTGCCACTTGAGGGCTCTTGTTTCGGTGTTAGATTCATAATTTTTAGTTCTTGTTATAGCAGCAATATTTATTTCAAATTCACCTGTAAATATAAAATTTTTATTCTCAGGATCTAAATCTGCAGGTGCTGTTAAATCTAACGCTTTGGTTTCGATGTCCTGAACAATAATACTTGAGTCTGAAGTTTTTACTATATTATTTGAACTGTTTTGATAGATTAGATACCCAGAAGTTAGTGTGCCATTTGGAATTTTTGTGGTGTCTATTGTTATTGTGCCAACACTAAAAGTTCCACTTAAAGTTTTTGTAACCTTTATATTTTGTAAATTATTTCCATTCGCATCTCTTACCTTTTCAAAATATTTTGCATTTTGTAATGGATATATTAATCCGGTTTCTGATCTATCGTTTAAGTGAATTGATGCATAAGGTTCTACTGTGTCAACTTCAACTGCAGTTCTTAAACTATATTGTATTCCGGATCTTATAACAGATACTATAGTATCTGCGTTCTTTAAAACAACGTCTGTAGTTTTTCTTTCAATTATTAATTCTGTGACAAATATAGGATTACCATCACCATCAACCTGTCCAGAGTCAATATCTGTAAGAGCAACTATCTTAGCATTTGAAGTTGTCGATCCGCCCAAAATTAAAGCATCATTATCTCTTAATTCGTCAGTAGTTGTTTTTAGTGTTACTTTGCAATATTTAACGGAAACTGGATCTACTTCAAATATGACTGCCCCCTCTAAAGATAATTGATCCATGAATGTTAGAACGTCATCTAGAGTATAATCGCCAATAGATTTTATATTTGCAACCGATAATCCATATGTTCCGGCATTAGAATAAACAGTTCCTCCTGCGGGTATAGTTAAAGCGTTTATACTTAAAGAACCTATTTCTGCATTGGTTGGGGCAATTCTTGCTCCAACTGAATATGTTTCATTTCCTTTTGTTTCTAAAATTTGACTAAATTCTGTTTTATTGTTTACTATTTGATCGGTGTTAAATGTTCCACTCTTAGATTGAATAAATGTTTTATCTAAATTATATAACCAATCTTGTGTATCAACAAAGGGTATGGTTTCTGGAACTATTTTTTGTGAGCCGGGAGTGAATGTAAATTGTTTACTTTCATCATCCATTCTAACTACTAATTTTGGTGGATTAATAAAACTTTGAGTTCCGGTTTTTGGTGTTATCCATTTAATAACTTTACCACTGATATATTCATTTTCATTAATATATTGTCTTACTGTTGAACCAATTTCATAATTTTGTTCTTTTATCCATCCATCTTGTGTATCAATTCTTTGTACTATGTTTTCACCAACAGTCATATCACCTTTATATGCTTCTGATATGTTAACAAAAAATCCACTTTTCTTGCTAAAATCTGAGGCATTTAGATCGTATGCGTTTCCTCCGAGACCTAGAGATGAAAGATTTCCTGTAGAATCTAATTGATATATTGGGCCATTTTCTTTCTTAAATATACCACTAAGACATTGTACGAATAAAGATCTAGTTCCTGCCGCCCAACCTAACACATTTGCTTCAGTTCGAACCAGATATTCTTGGCCTTCTCTGATCACACTGCTTGTATTATCATATTGAATTACTTTATATGCTGGTTGGCCTGGGAATGTGGGATTATATGTAAAGGCATTTGTTTCGGAAAAAGTTACTTCTTGTAAAATATTATTGTCTACAAGAGTTTCTACTCTATCTACCCTATAACGAGCACAAGGAACGTCTTGTATTTCTTCAATATAGAAAAGATTTAAAACATAATCCAATCCACCAATAGTTGTAATTGCATCTTCTGATAAAAGTTGATTCATCTCAACTATCAACGTTATACTATTTGTGCCCAAAATTACTGATAATATTTTACCATATGTTTGAATTGGTATCTGTCTAATATCGAACCCGTTTGATTCATTTTGATTGGAATATCTTGTTCCACCTTGGCTAACTCCACCATTTCTAATTCTTACAGTATTTCCTACAATTGGTGTTCCATAATCAAAATAATGTTTTTCTGGATATTGTTTTCCGGTATCACATGCTAATTGTGTTGTTCCGCGATTATAATGTTCACATTCATCTGTGCTAAAATATGCAGTTATTTTTTGAACAGAAGTTAAAAATCTAACATTTTTAATACTTGATCCATAAGAGAATACGTTTTGAGAACCATTCGCAATTTCAGCACCATTAAGTCCTCTACCGTTATTAAATATTGGACCATTTTTAGCTTCAAAGGTTCCACTTGTTGTTTTAATGAATAATGTTTGAGTAAAATCTGATAAAGTGGCTCTAACTAATTCACCGGTTGCACATATTTTTCCAGTATAGTCTGCTTGCTTTACTAAAGATGGACTTGTGTTGCTCAAATACGATGTAGAGAACGTGTTGGTTTTTGAAGGATCGTATGCAGTTTTAACATCCGTGTAAAAAGGTTGACTTACAACTGCCTTAATAACATTCGTGACAGTTTGAGATAATCTTCTGAATTCATATTCGATACCATCATCAACAGGAGAGCCGATTGTTTTAGTTAATTCAGTAAAATTTGCCATACTGATCCTTTATTATGAGATTGTTCCTGATACGAATGCTATATGTTCTTTATTATTTATATTAATATATGGTGTTTGTGTATTAACCATAGTTCCGTCTTTAAATGGTGCCCAATGTGTTAATTGGCCTTGTGCAAAGGAGCTTTCGGGTGTTCCTCTAAATTCTATTTCCACCACATTTCCGTGAACCTTTATTTTTTCCTCAAATATATCTTCTGCTATAAGAGTGTTGTTTAATGTTGAATCGACAACAGGTTTCATATAAATTAAATTATTAATTTGTGAATTAATAACAGATGAATTTAAAAATGTATCTCTGGCTTTATCGCACGTTACATTTTGTGGTATAAGGTTCTCGTAAGAAAATCCTTCAATGTACGCTTTACCTGGATTTACTTTTATGACAAATTTAGATTCATCACCCGGTTCTGTTGTGTTTGATGGTGGGTAAATACCTATATCGTCTAATATAAATTGAACTGAGGCATCTAGTGTTACTGTTTGGCTAAATGTACCAGTATCTACAGTTTTTACAGAAAATTCTTTACCAGAACTAAAAGAACTAAATGATAACCCGTTTAATGATCTTATGTACACTTTGCCACCTAAACGATCTATTCTCTCTATAATACCAATAGGTTCACTTTGTATTTCTGTGCCATATTTATAATTTCCTGCTGGTTTTGTTTGTGTTGGAAATAATAAAATAGGTGTGGATGCAGTAGACCCGCTAAATCGAATAGATACGTCGTTTGCTCCTATTGTTTTTTGTACTATTAAATCTCCAACTTCAATTTGAGGAGCAATTGAAGCTGAACTAAAAATATATAAATCTTTTCTTAAATGTTCTTTAAAATCAATTAAAAATGGAAGAACCGTATAAGAACCGGATTCTTCATATGTTCTCTGGGCAAATAATTTTAATATTTCACTATAATCTGCTCCACCTTTGATAAAATCTGGTGCACCCTTACTCACGCGTGCAACTTCAACAAAAGATTCTGCATTATAATTTTCTAATACGTCTATATCAAAATCTTTATTTGTTAACGTAAAATCTATTTTTAATCTATCTGCACCTGGGGCCTTTTCGTTATAAGATCCTATTGCATTATCAACAAGAGTTATATCTTCTCTAAAATCTACAATTTTTGTTGTTATATCAAATCCTATTTTCTTTGATGGATATGAAAATAATTTTCTGCCAACATATTCTTCTTTACCTGTTATTGGCGTTTTTAAGCCATTATTCATTGTGCTCTCTATTTCAAGTAGAGCATTTGAACTTGTGCTTATTTTATACAATACAGTCGTCGATTCTTCAGTATTTACAAATCGACCAAATTTATAAAATATACCAGGAGAAACTGATGCAACCATTACAGTATTCATATTGTCCAGTAACAATTCACTTGCTTGTGTAACAGATGGTTCTATTTCAAAATTTATTGGATTTTGATTTGAATTGTCTTTAACTTCTAACGCATCAACTGATGTTGAATTCCAGTTAGAATTAGTTATTTCAATTAATTTTATATCAGTTAGTTGTTTTAATTTATTGAGATTGCCCTTTATAAATTTAAATACAATAATTAAATTGTCAGAAACGGTTTCAGGTAAAACGTCTATAATTTTAACCTGAAAATCAACATCGTCTTCAATATTTACTATACCAGAAGTTCCTGTTCTTTGTGTATATGAAGTGCTATTATAAGTAAATGATGTTGGCGCAAATTGTTTATTTTTAAAATAATTTTCACAAACAGTTTTATCCGTAAAATCTGAATTTATAACAGTATTCGTTGCATCTTTAATTGAATTATTTTTTATTCTAATATAAAAATAATTTGTTAATGTGACCTTTGCACCAAAGACTTGAGATCCATCTTTAAAAATATGATCTGATATTTTAGATATTTGATTTTGTAGTATCGACTGAAGTTGTGTTAATTCTCTTGCCTGAACTGCTACTCCCGGTTTAAAAAGAATTTGTAAAAAATTCTTTGTATCGTCAAAATCATCAAAGTATGGTGAGTTTTTTAATTCGTCTTGGTGTTTAAATGCCATATTGTTTTGCTCTTTAGATTGTTATAAAGAATTTTATAGTAGTTGAGCCGTCTGTTGTTAACTGTTTTGGTGTAAAATTTTGTATATGCAACACTCGACCTCTCAAAGATAACATATTTTTACTAGTTATAGCATATGTATTTATTAGAGTATCTTGTGTTGTTCCTGTAGTTGGGTTATATTTTTTTAAATTATTTACTGTAGTTGATGATGAAAATGTTCCATAGAGTGTTTGAACCGCTATTTTTGGTAAATTGTGTGTTGTAGCAGAGGTTTTATCGAACGAAATGCTCAACACTCTGCCATAGGCTAATAGTTCACTACTGGAATTTATTTGTGCTACATAATCATTTATTGTAAATTCTGTTATTCCGTTTAAACCATTAGTATTAGTTATGTCTTCAACATCATAAAATGGTTCAGGGGAAGTTGGTGAGGATCCTTTATATAGAGTTAAAATGTCATAATTTCTTAAATTTTCTGTATCATTAATTATAAAATCATTATCAGAAGTTCCAACATATTCTTCTCTTTTAATTAAACCGTATTGCCTAAAATTGTTACTATCGTAACCCAACATTGACACAGTTGGCCCATCTGCCGTATATGTATAAGATGGTGTGCTTAATATTCCATTCAGACTGTCGAGTTTATTGTAAGTATCCGATGATGTTGGATTAAATTTTTTATATATTATGATGTTATTACATTTTAAATCGTGTAGTGGGGACAATCCAACTCCACCTGTGGGCGAAATTCTTGGAGCCAATTCATAATTTCCTATAACTTCTGCAGTGATATCGGAACAACCTGAACCATATTGAAAAATATTAATTTTTGTAATTTTTCTAGTAGTTGTGTCTAAAGATGGATATGCTATTAAATTTGAACAGTTTCCGCTTATTGTTATTTTAGGAACTATTTTATATATTTGATTGTTGTATGCATTATCTTTAGATATTTGTTCACACACTCTACAAATTATTACATTTGATGATATTGATAGACTATCTATCGTATGAACATTCAATACAATTTTTGTTGTTGCATCTAAAATCATTAATGAATATGTTCTGTTGTCATAAAATCCAGAAGTTCTATTTATGGTTGTGTCTAATGAATTTAAAGTTAAAACTAAATTTTCTTCAGTATCAGAATCTATTATAGTATAAGAAGCGTTTTCATTTAAATTAACCGCATATGGAAAGGCTTCTCCAAATTTAGTTATATCTATTCCTTCTATGCTACCAAATGATACATTTGTTGTTAAATAGTTATCTCCTGAGTCCTTAAATGGAATTAAACTATCCGTTTTTACTTTAGTATAAAGATCAGTAGAGATACCACTTCGTAATGTATTATAAACAAATTTCCATATATAACCATCGTTTGTTACTATTAAATTATTATTTGTTGGTGCAGTGGTTGGTGGACTGTATTGGCTTACTGCACCCGAATTATTGCTAATACAAATATATACATTACAAGCAAGACCGGAGGATGGCTCAACTGTAACATAATAATTTTTATTTAGTAAATTTTCTGTTGCAGAAAATTCATCATAAACAACTCCAGAAGTCCATGTGTTTTTTCTAATAGCATAATAAACGTCATCTGCTTTTAGTTGTATGGCAGAAAACATGTCTCTTAATGCATTATTATCTTCTTCAAAGGTGTCAACAATTGTATCAGGAGAATCCACATTTCCCCAAACGTCTGTTTTACCCAAAAATAAATAATGTTTTCCATTAATTAAGTCATTATAAACTGTTTTTACTATATCTGTTTTAAAAGAATCTTTATAGAATGGCATTTTAATTATCCTGTATTATCATTAACCGGTATATTAGTTATATCACTTATAGTAAATTCTAAAAATGTTTTAAGTTGATCATCTGTATTAACATTTTCTTGAACAACCTGATTCCAGTGTTTTCCAACAACCCAGAATTTTCCAGAATCTTCTAGTTTGGCTACTGGTAAAAACACATTAGCGTCAGTATTTATAACAACTAAATTGCTTTCTATTTCCGTTTTTGTCCCAGATAATGCAACTTCGGCAATCACATCTGCTTCATTTGTTTCCATGATATGAATAATTGTTAAATCATAAATGCTAGTCGGTTTTGTAACACCATTTGGTCCCCACCTATATCCATTATCATAGGGCGAAATATAATCTATTATTGGGTTTGCTGCTTCATCATACCCAGTAATAATTGGAACTTCATATAAATCTATTTTTGTACTTACGACATATGGAACATAATTTCCAATTACAGCAGAGAGTTGTTTTGTTTCTTCTAATTGTTCTATAGTTGTTGTGATTTGTAGATCTAAATTGGTTTTACCTTCAAATGAACCAAACACTTTAAATCCGGCAGGGTGAACAATTTTCTTGACTATAGGCAAATGTTCATTTGAATTAATGTCTGATAAAATGTCATATGAAAAATCTTGGTAATAATTACTATCTTGAATAACTTTATTGCTAGAAACAAAACTTGTCTCAGTTAAATTTTCATCTGTAGAGGAAGAAGTGTAATTTAAAAGTTTTTCAAATATTTTTTTGGCTATTGTGTTGTATCCTATTGGAACAAAGTGTGATCCATTATCTTTATAATATTGAGAGTATTCTGTTTTATTAATAATTTCTGGTATGTCTATTATTGTAACATCCGGTTCATCTATTTCTTTAAGTGTATCCCTATATTCTTCTAAATTTAAATCAGTGCTTGGTTCATGTGAACACATAATTGCAAAACATAAATTATTTTTATCATAACCAATTTTTGCCCAAACATTTTTTATTTTTTGTATTATTTTTAATACTTGTTGTTTATATTGTTTTGGATTATTATCTGGATACGCGGAGGGATTGTTTCTCCAAGCATTTGCGTCATTTAACCCACCCTGTAGCCAAAAACAAATTCTACCAGATCCGCCAGCTTGTTTTTGTCTTTCAACATGTTCTTGTATTATCAGTGCCCATGTTTCATGTGGTGTATTTATAATATCATAACCAATTTGAATCATGGTTCCGCCGGGATAATACTCGACATTTGAAACAGAAACACCTTGTATAGGAGAATAGATGCTTTGTAAAGCAGCCGAAAAGTTCTTACGCATTCTTGAATTATAAGTACTTCCTTGTAAAGGGGTTCCGTTGCTGTCACTGCCATATACGAAATTTCCAGTAAAATAATACGCATCAACACCATCACGAGACGCTGGTGGATAACCTCCAACATAATGATTTGTATTATTTGTTATTTCAAATTCATGTGGTATCCAATAATCATTATATATTGGTATACTTTGTGGGGGTGGCGCAGGATCGCCACTAAATTGTCTACTAGAACTAAATAAACTTTTTACTTGCCCACCATCTAACCGATTACTACCCGCACTATTTTTACCATTTAAATTTAATTTAAAATCTGGGATGATATCAGTATTTGTTGCATTAAATTTACCACCTATTATTCTATATCTTAAAACTTTTTCTAATAATAGAGGGCAATTTCTTGGTTCGGGTACTACATAACCTATATTATATAAACTGCCTCCAACATCAAAATTGGGAATACTTCTAAGAGAGAGTCCAAAATTAAAACCATTCATTTCTTTATCACACCAAAGATAATCTAAAGAATATGTGTTTGGTTTTAACCCTTTACTATAACCAATATAAGTATCAGTTGTTTGTGGATCAAACGTACCAATACCATTAGGAATCGTTACACCAACTCCAGTTGAAAAATGTTTTGTTAACTCTGATCTACCATACAAAGAACCAGGTAAAACTTTATTATCACTATTATAATATGCTTGATTATATTGATCAAAATGTAAGTACACAAAACACTTATAACCGCCAGGAACTAATCCACCTGTTTGGTATGTACCAAATATTGGAGTTCCATACATTTTTATTCCGTTTTCAATCATACCAGACATCAATCCACCATTCCAACCATATACACCATGACCAGTATTACTATCACCCGCCAATAAAACATCTATATTATCTTTACCAGATCTACTATCTCTTAACCATTCAGAGAGGCGAGTAGAGCCATATACTCCAGTTGCAGCATCAGAGTAAATTACATTTAATATTAAAATTTCTTCTGCACCGTCTATTATAGTTTTAACTTTAGTTTGTTTAGTTGAATCAAAAGAACCAGATAATTCTTTAAGAACTATTTCGCCATAATAGTTACCCTGAAATAGTGTTTTTGTTATATCTGAAACTCTAGCGGACACCGTATATTCTGAATCGCTATTTTCTTGATATATGATACCATTTTTTATTGCATCTATATCGGTTGATTCTTGCAAATAACAATTTAAAATATTTTTTCTAGAATAAACATTTGAAGATGGTTTAAATATATCCGTTTTAGGATAGTATATATCTATTTCTTTATCATATAAAATTCTAAATAAGAATCTTATAGAATTTTCCGTACCCTTTGAGTCATAAAATTCTTTTATATTTTTAACTACATTTCTTGAGTTTATAGGATTACCTGTTTCACGATCAATTGTTAACTCTACGTTAAAATCTTTCATTACCTCTTGTTTTATTTTATCTAAAACAAAATCAGGTATATCGTCTATATTTCTATAATTTTCTAAATTATATATTACTTTATTGGGGTCATTTGATTTTTCTAAAAATTCATAATAAGCACTAATAAAATCAACAAATTTGGGATAATCGGTTCTAATATATTCGGGTAATTGATATTGGATTAAATCATATACCGTGGTATCTTTTGTTATATTCTCTGTTATACAATTAAATAAAACTTGTATTTCTGTATCTACTATTTTTTTACCGTTTTTATTTACACAATATGCTGTTATAAAATTAGTACCATTAATTGGTGTTATATTAAAAATAGATTTTGTAAGATTTTCTGTTTTTACAATCTCATCGTTTAATAAAAAAACAACTGATTTAAAATTGACATCTAAATCAGTTACTACATATGATAACTGTAAAGTTTTACCGTAATTTATTTCATTTATATTTGGTGTAAGTATTTGTATTACATTATTCATGTTCTTCCTCTATATGGAAGAGGTTCAATTCTTATTGCTATAGATTTGCCATCTAGATTATCTAGTGCAAGCAAATTATTTTTATCTGCATATATATCTTTCTCTTTTGGTGCTGCATATATGCTCATTGGATTAGAGTCAATTAGTTTTATTGGTTGAAATGCGGTCAAGTATACTATACCTTTAACATAATCTATAGTTCCAATTTTTTTTAGTACTACCTTTTCATCTGATTCATTATTGTATACTATATTTACATTTCCAGCCGAATCGTCTTCCAGAATGCATATCCTGCTTTTTGTGTAAGTTGGGTCATAATAATAAAATGAGGTGCTGTTAATTACTGGAGTTGTGCAATTTTCATTATAATTAAAGGAATTTCTAAAATTTATTTCATAATTTAAAGATTGAGTTGAATCGGGTATGAATCGTTTTTCCATTCTAGTGACGATATTTATTGAGTATATTGATTCGTCTAATGAATCAATTTGATTTATTAATTCGTTAGTGAAAAAATCTCCATCAAAAATTTCTATATTGTTTTTAATATAGATTAAAATTTGTTTGTTTATTTTATTTAATAAATTTGTTGCAGATATTTTTAATTTTACTGGATCTGTTTTAATCAAAACGTCTAATAAAATATAGATAACCTCTGGGTCAATAACAACTGGCTCTATTCCGACTATATTTTTTCCTTGTTTTAGGGAATTAGATATACTGAGTTTTTCTTCATTTGTCAGAGTTGTTCCATTTTGTGGTTTTACTGAGAGAAATACTTTTCCGTATTGAGGTGGGTCATTGTCCTCTCCGCCCCAACAAGAAATTGATTTTATATTTGGAAAATCTTTAAGTACTATATTTTTGTAATCATCTAATGTGACTGCTCGTTCTTGTGCGGTAAATGATTTTGGTGCTTTTAATTTTATTGATTCTTTTGTTTCTTTGGAATCCCCCCCAGTCGCGGGCACTAAAACATCTACGGTATAATTTAAAGAGGGAACTGTAAATGTATTTTGGTTATCATTATCTCCTATACCGTTTGCAGATGCACCATTTGTGACTAAAAATTTAACTGTAATTTGATTGCTATCTTTTAACTTTTTACCTATGACATTATCACCAAAATACAAACAATATTGGCCATATGGCGTCTCTTCTATAAAATATACATTAGAAGTTCCAGTTATTTTTGTTATTTCTTTACCTTCGGACCACACGTCAGTTGCACCATCAGAGTCTGTTTGAGATTCTTGAACATTCACTTCAATTGTACTTAGATCTATATTATCAAAGGGTAATATGTATTTTCTGTAAGGCATACCCTCATCATGAATAAATGTTAAAGTTTTAATTTTTCCTTCTTTTATTTCAATTGCACCTGTTTCTAATGTTGCTATTGTTCCATTAGAATTAAATGTTTCAGGTTTTAAATAATAATCATGTAATGTTACAAACTCAAAAACTTCACTTTCATGTGCAGCTCTAAAGACGGTGTGTTTTGGTATTAGTGTTGATGTTGGTGTTGTAGTAGTAATTACATTTATTTTACAAATTGAAGCTTTAGCAGATCCTGGCGTATAACCCAACATTTTGGCCAAAGAAACTATGGATGATCTTTTAGTTGCTGTGTCTAAAAACATTTCATTAAAAGTCATATTGTTATAAAACATCTGATAATAAGTATTATATGCTAAAACGTCTAACAAAATATTTAAACCAGATCCTTCAAAATTATAGCCAGTAAATCTATCTTGAGATTTAAAAAATGCTAATAAATTTTGTTTTATAGAATTAAAATCTATTTTTTGAATATTTTTACTCATCTGGTTCTTTCTACTATGAGATCTAATGTTTGTATTATCTTATTATCATTTTTTATAGTATAATCTAAAGAAATAGTTAAAGAGTTTTTAGTTTCCTCATAGATAATTTCAATATTATTTATTTGGATTCTTGGCTCTTGTTCTTCTATAAGATTTGAAATTTGTTGTTTTAATTCATCTTGATAGATTATATTAAAATTTAAAAATAAATATTCTCTTAAGTTGATATCTAATCTTGTATTAAATGGTCTTTCTAATACAGAAGTTAATAGCAAATTTTTTAAACTTTGTTTTATAGCACTATCTCCAGTTTTTATGGAAACGTCTCCGGTTATGGGGTGAGCAGTAAAATTTAAATCTATGTCTGTTATTTTTAGGTTTGACATTGTTTCTTATTTATCAATAATGTGTTTATCATTCTAGAATAATATCTAATTAATTCTTTTAATTTATTTTTATCTGTATTTTCTACACCAGTGTAATCACACCACTCTGCAAGTATGTAACCCATTTTAAATCCTTTTTCACACTCAAAAGGTAAAATTGAAAAAGACACTGCTCCTCTAGATTCGAGATAACCTTTAAAATAAGAGTCTTTTAAATCAATGGTGTAATATATTTCTGCATCATTTTTCTCTAGCAGTTTAATTTTATCTACGTATCTGGTTATAAGTTGTCCTTGTGGGCTATCCATAGAAGAAACAACCCCAAGTTCACACGATTCATGTGTAGTTGTAAATTTTAATATAGATGTTCCATCAAAAAAATGGCCACCGTTGTGGAATTTTATTATACCAGTTCTGCAACATTGTAATTTAAGCCTTAATTCTGTTAACAGTTCATCTATTTGGCTATGTATTCTTATAAAATTAGTTTCTATTTGTGGGGTTTGGAGTTCTCTAAATTTTGCTATTATTTTTTTAAAATTTGCTAAAAATACAATTACTCCACCTATCAAAAAAGAAAAAACATATGTTCCTATAGTGAAATAATTGTCAAAATGTGGCATCTCTAACTCCTAAATTGTGATTATAATAATATTTATAAAAATTAATTATCTCTTTTCCTAGATTGTGTCTTTTTCCAAGAACTTGCCACATAAAGCGGATAGCCGCTTCTATTTTTTATTCCTATTTTGTTTCTACTAAACATTGCATCATTTTGAATAAATTTTTTATTTTTTATAGAAGAATCCAAATCAGAAGAAAAAACTTCATCTAAATCTATAATCAGATTGGGAGTACAATCCCTCGGTTCACTGTATTCTAGTGCTAAAATGTCCGGTCTTATTAAGGCTAAAGATTTGTTTTTGCTTTGTAATACATCTGGGCAAAGATTATCGTCTGGTCTTCTTAAACGAGCAGTTTTTCTTTCCCACATGTGAGTATAAAAATGTCCAACCCCACCTATAGTTAAAAGATAGTCTGAATTTGTAAAAATATGTGATATTTTTGACTGCGTGGTTAATGTATTCATAATTTCTAAATTATGATTTCCCATAACGTGAACATTATAATTATCCCCAACAGTCAATAAACAGTTTCCATATAATTGTTCTTTTTTCATAGAACCAAGTAATTCGTATAGGTAGCAACTAATATGAATCTCTCCCGACACATTACTTAATTTTAAAGAATCATATTTACCATTTATAATGGTTTCTCTGCTTTCACCTATTTCCCTTAATTCACTTTTACCCACAACAGTATGCATATTGCCAGTAACTTCTAAATTATAATCTCCATTAACAAAATGATTATAGTTGCCTTTGTTTTGTCTAATATTCATGTCACCATTTTCTAGGTGCATATTAACATCACCATCTTCTAATGTCACATTTACGTTTCCTCCTTTAACATATAAATTAACATTAGAGTTTCCTCCAACATAAACATCAAAATTTACAGATTTTTCTGGTGTATTTTTAATTTTATCTTTATTTACAATAACTCTTAATGCTTTATCTATAGTGACATCTGTGTAACCGTCAACGTGCAAATGTGCATCTCTAAATACCGAGAACCATAAATCCCTAGTTACAACAGTACTCATAGATCCTGCAGGTAAAAATTCTATATTTGTGCCTGTTCTATGAATTACATGTATTCTCTCTCCTCCTGGAGTGTTATCCATTTCTGCAACATGTCCGGATTCTGTTTGTAGAACAGAATTAAAAGGAAAAATGGATCTATCCGGCATTCCTTCTACACAAGATTTTCTTTTTTCTACTGGTTGGCCATTTGATTTTCCTAATTGTGGATCTGGTGCTGATATTGAGGATCCTCCTCGACCACCTCCCCCAGCACCACCGCCACCACCGCCACCACTTCCTCCGCCTCCCCCAGCACCACCACCGCCACCACTTCCTCCTCCACCACCTGCCCCTCCGCCCACTCCAGTGCCAGTTTGGCCTCCAGCGGGAACATCACCCACAGCAACATCATTTATAATACTACCAATTAACTCTGGATTATTTACAACATCAATATCAACAAATTCATTTAAAAGATTTTCTACCGGTATAATTGTATCTTTTTTATTGTTTTCTAAATTTTGTGTTTTGGAACCTACAGCGGGAATAGTTAATTGTGCTTCTTGCTGTTCAACTTTTCTATTCAAAAATATATTTTTTGGTTGCTGTGTAATATCTACAGGTGTAGTTTCTGTTGGAGTTGGTAAAATGGGCGACCGACTCTTTAGCTGTGTTTCTATTTGTATCTGTTCTGGATTTAAAGGTATGGTATTAGGATCACAAACACCACCTTCAAATTTTTTAGGAACCTTTGGTTGTGGATTTCCACCACCATCTGTTTGTCTTGGTGGTGTATTTGTTATTGGTGGTATTTTATTTTGACCGTTATTTTGTGATTCTGCCATAATATTTTATATCTTTACTCTATTTTTCTTGTTATAAATTATGTTTCCACCATCATCTAATGCTTGTGGAGATTCGCTGTAAGGTTTCCATTCGATAGACAGAGAAGTTTTAGCAGTAGAATCTATTGGATTAGGAACTACACTTATTTTTGATTCATTTGTAATACCACATTTAAAAGTGTCTTGCACCATATCCATGTGGATAAATCCATTATCAATTAATCCATCGGGTCTTCTTAATTTCTTATAATTATATATTGTTTTTTTTAACCCTTCTTCATCATTAATTGCAACAGCACTAACATCGGTTTTTTCCTTAAATTGATCTAAAGGATTTTTCTTTTGGTATTCGTCTTCTAGTTGAACGCCGTGATCATTTCCTTCAACTTTTTTACCATCTGGAAATTTTAAAGTTTTTACAGTTTTAGGATATAATTTTAATTCCTCTTCTGTTCTTTGATCCTTAAAACCATCACCTGCATTAGTTTGTATAACTTTTCCAAAATTAGGATTATCATTTTGTTTTACATCTGAGCCTATATCTTGTGGTTTTAGATCCTCTACTATTCCGTGCCAAGTACCTAAAATAACAGGAAGTTGACATAAATGACCATCTCTAAAAAAACCAAAAACATATGCACCATCTACTATTCCAGTTGGAGACATGCCAATACCAGATACAGATGCACTTGTTACTGGCATTATAATTTGTGCCCAAGGTAATTCCTCTCGTTTTATATCGTTTGTGTAAGCACTATGTGCATTTAATATTCTTACACGAACTCTTCCTAATTGAAGGTCAAAATCTCTTCTGTCTTCTATTACACCAAAAAACCAATAAAATTCTCCCATCGTAGATCTTTCACCCATTACTCTTCTCCTATAGAATCTTTAGTGCCTTTTATTGTAGTTTTATATTCTGCTATTACTGTATTAAGGTTATATGATAATGTATGTTTTACTTCTGTTGCTAAAAATTTTCCATTGTGTAATATGTCTTTTTCTGGCTTATCATTTGAAAGTTGTTGTTGTATTGGTCTACCAAAATAAAACACATCTCCGGCTGATATATTTTCAGAGGTTCCGGGTATACTAAAAACCAGATTTAACTGATTTAATTGTTGTATAAGAGATATTCTTTTTAATAACCAATCATCTGGGCCACCAACTTTGTCCTGAGATTCTGGTGGGTCTTCACATAACATTGTGAATCTACCTTTTTGGGTATATCTTGTTAGAAACGAATTTTGTAATAATTCTGAAAAATTTTGACACTTGTTGGGATCTATTATTGGATTCGTTGTTAGGTGTGTTTGTTTAGAAAATTCATTTTTTAATGAATATGTTGTTTCAACGTATCTTTTTAAAGTCATGTCAAAAGTTAATACTGAACTAGTATACATTCCTTTTTTAGCATTTTCTATTGGTGACTGTCTAGAAATATCATAACTTAAAACATTATTTTTTAATTTTTTTAGAGGCAACTTAAATGGCATTTCTACAGTGAATCCATTAGATGAATTTGTGCCCACTGTTGGTTTTTTTTCTAACAAAGAACCAACAGATCTAAAGTGAAAAGAATCTATTTTTTGATAAAATAAATAATTTACATCGTTTTTATTTCTATCCGGTCTGCAAATTGTTGCAAATTTATTTATGAGTTCTAATGGGCTTTTATAATTGTAATTACCAATCATTTCATCGCTAGATGCCTCAATATCATCTATCGTTATCTGTAAATCTGTGGCCAATTTTTTAACATTATCAGTAATTTTTCCGGAATAGTGTCTAGATACATCCAATGTCATATTTTTAAAAAAATGACGTGGAGCTAAATGAATTACTATTGTTTGTCCTGTTTGATTTGTATCTGCGTTTTCGGTTTGTGTTTTGTAAACCATTAAATTTATATTAATAGTTTTTTCAGAACTACCATCTATTCTTTTTCCAGCAAATGAAAAAAAAATTTCATCCAAAGCAGTTTTTAGCCCACGTTGTATCAATCTGGTTTCGGGGGTATCAAGTATTGAAAGAGTTGCTGTTAAAAAATTAGAAAATATACTTTCATATACTTCTATTTTTTTTACAACAGAGGTTATGTCTAAAGTTTTACCTTCTGCAGTTTTAAGTATAACTGGACTAATTGATGCAGGATTTAAATATGTATTAGACATTCTCTATATCTTTTCTTTTTTCTACTTCTTTTAAAATATTATTTATTTGATTTATCAAAACTATAATATAGTCTGGTTTTAATATTATTATATCTCGTTTATCGTTATTAATTTTTTCTTCATGCTCTGCATTTGTTACAACATAGGTTGATATTGATCCGTCTATGTAACCGGTTAGATAATTTCTAGCATTCAATGTTTCATTATTTTGCTCAAAATGATGTAGTGCATCTTTAGCCTCATAAACAATTTTATCAATACTGATTTGTTTTATAGTTGCTCCATCTTCATCTAAAAGACTAACAATATCTGTTGTAGATAAACTAGTTGGTAATTTTGATGTTAAATTTATCTTATTAAGTGTTCTATCATAATCATTAACATTATATGTTTTTAACCCATATTTTATTTTTTTAACATCAGAAAAAGAAAAATCTATAGAACTTTCTGATAAAAATATAACAGAGTAATTATATTTTTGTACTAAATAATCATTAAATTTACTACTGTTCAAAGGCCAATCTAATTCTTTATTATATTTTTGTCCTATTAATAATATAATCCAAGAATATAAACTGTTATCATATCGATTTAATGCTAAAGACTCCGCAGTATCTTCATCTTTTATATAATAGTTTTCTATAAATTGTTGGTCTGTAAAAACATTTATCGCATCATATCTCAGTAATATGTTAGATAACTCTTTTACGTCATAGGATATTGTTGGGTGGTTTTCAAACATTATGATAATCCCCCTGTTGACGAACCACTATCCTCAGAACGACCATATAATTGATACATTTGATTGGCTGATAGGAGTCTTGTTTCTTGTAAAGAAACGGTTAAAGTTGTAGTAATCGGTTCTCCATCTCTATGGACATATAGACCACCTTGTGTATCATATGAAACTTGTACTGACGTTATGGCACTAGGTTGTGTTCTTATAAAAGTTTTACCACCAGTTGAAGTGCTTCTGCCTGCAACTTCAACCATACACAATTTAGGATATTTAAATAAAGGACCATTCAACGATGGATACGAAAGTTGTCTTAGATCTGAGATTAAACGCCATATATTCGCCGCTTCTTCATATGACACTGGACATAGAGACCAAGTAAATTGAAACTGTCTCAGGGCTGGAGATTTATATGTTAATTGTGTATATGGGTTCGTTGCCCTACCATTTATTGCTTGTGCAATATCAACAAACCCACCAGCCCCAACTGATCTAGCAGCACCTAGTGCTGCTGCCTGAGCAACATCTTGGGCTGTAACTGCTCTTCCTGGTCCTGCAGAACCAAACATTTGTCGTAATCCTTGTCCGATTGCACCCATTTCTAATGGTGCCCAATCGTGTTCGTGTATATCATTTGCCCCTTTTGGTACAGGTAATCCATATACAGTTTTGCTACCTTTTGCTAACACAGCATCTTGATAATCGGCTTCGTATATTTTTAATAAACTATATGAATTTGGAAATGCTTGTGCTGAAGCAGAGCCCACATTTATGCTAATATTTCTTACTGTTGGGGGTGGCATTATTTCTCCTATAAATATTTTTATGCCATATAAAGGTAAATACAGACCAATAAATCCTCAAAAATATATAGGTAATTCTTCTGGTATTATTTATAGATCTTTGTGGGAAAGAAAATTTATGGTATTTTGTGATACAAATCCAAACATTTTAAAGTGGTCATCAGAAGAAATAGCAATACCATATTATTTTACAATAGACAAAAAAGTACATAAATACTATGTGGATTTTGTAATTCAAACCAAAGATAAACATGGAATCATAAAAACATATTTAATAGAAATAAAGCCAGCAAAACAAACTCAAAAACCACAAAAAAGAAAAAATACTAGAAAATACATCAAAGAAATGATGGAATGGGAAAAAAATAACTGTAAGTGGGAAGCGGCAAAAAATTATGCAAAAGAAAAACAATGGGAGTTTAAAATATTAACCGAAAATGAACTTTTTTAACCCAAAAACAGTACTAAATAAGATAGAAAGTTATAAAAATTTTAAAAAAAATTTTCCAGGAACAGTTTTATCATTTGTACACAAACCCCAAACAAAATTCTTCTATGATTCTATACCAGTAGTGCTGGGGGTTAGGCTTATTGGTAGAAAAATGTTTGCAGTTAATTTGAGATTGGTTCCTCCGAGGGAAAGAGTAAGATTGTTGAATATGATGTATGATCTTAAATATGAAAATGAACCAAGAGTTGTAATAAATAAATTATTAAGAAGCAAATATTCAAAAATTATGGCAGCAACTCTTGAAGTATATGATATAAAAAATATTAAAAGCAAAATTAAAGTTTTAAATGATGGTGATTGGGCAACATTTGCATTAAACGAATATAATTCTTTTAAAAATGTTCCTAAAAATAGAATATATAAAATAGTAAAACAAAGAATAATAAACATAAAAATGCCAGTTAAGTACATAGTTCAAGTTATAAAAAACAATTTAAAAAGAAAATAAATGGGCTTATTTGATCCAAAACCACCATTTCCCCCCGACGTTCTTCCTGATCCGTTTCAAGGAGTAAAAGAAAAAATTTCTCCTAAAGGTTTATGGAGCGAATTTAAAGCAGAAAAGATTTCTGAAACTCAAGCACAAACTTATTTATCAAAAAACCCACTCAATATAAGAAATACAATATCACAAGATGTTTTTTCCCTCTTAAGAACAAATAGATATAAAGTAGAATTATCATACAAAGGAAAAACAATAAATCATATTCTGTGTGAATCTGTAGAGTTTCCTGAGAGTGGTATAGCCACGACCGAATATCAAATAGGAAACAGACCAATATTTCTGATACCGTATACAAGAAATTACGGTTCTAATACAATAAATATAACATTTAGAGAAAACTACACTAATAACTCTAAGCCAGAAGTGTTAAGTTTTTTAGAAAATTGGGCAAACGATATAGTAACTAAAGACATTGCAACAGGAAGCTATGATGTTAATTATTATGATAGAATTTTGGGGAATATGAAAATAACCGCAATGGATTTAAATTATAATCCAATAATTAATATGGAAATATATAACATATATCCGACTCTTTTTAGACCGTCAACTTTAGAATACGGCGATATGAATAATTATATAAAGATAAATACTACATTCGCCTTTGAAGAATTTGAATTAAAATAATAAGGAGACTACATAATGCCTTTGCCAAAAATGAGCGTGCCCACATATGAACTGAATTTAATATCTAATAACAAAAATATAGAATATAGACCGTTTTTAGTAAAAGAAGAAAAATTACTTCTCATGGCCTTAGAAACTAAAGACAAAAAAGAAATAATCAAAGGCGTATATTCCGTTCTACAAAACTGCATAATAAACGAAGATGTCAATATTGAAGAATTACCTTCGTTTGATGTAGAATATTTATTTTTAAAAATTAGAGAAAAATCTTTAGGCGAAAAAATAGAAGTAGTTGTTCGTTGTCCTGATACTAAAAAAACATTTCCGGTTGATGTAAATTTATTAGACGTTAAAGTTGAAAAACCAAAAGATTTATCAAACAAAATAGAAATTACAAATAAAATGGGTATAATATTAAAATACCCATCATTTAAAACAATACAAGAATCATACGATAAAAACAATTCAGATAAAATTTTTGATATTCTTTTAGAATGTATAGATAAGATTTACGATGAAAATACAAGTTATACATGTAAAGAATATTCTAAAAAAGAATTACAAGAATTTGTAGAGTCTTTACCGCAAAATATTTTTATAAAACTAGCACAATTTTTTGAAAATTTTCCACAATTAGTATACGAAAATAATGTAACTTCTCCATTTACAGGTAATCCTGTGAAAGTGAGGTTAGATAGTTTCATAGATTTTTTCGATTGAGCTTCGGGGGTGATACTTTAAAGTCTTATTATAATCTTAACTTTATATTAATGAAGGAACATAATTTTAGATTGAGTGAAATTGATAATATGATTCCTTGGGAAAAAAATGTATATAAGTTACTATTATTAAAGTATTTAAAGGAAAAAGAAGAAGCAAGAAAAAAGAAAAATAAGAAATGACTCCCAATTCACCCAAAACACAATATAACTCCCCCTTTGCACAAAATGCAGCAGGAATGGGATTACCTGAATCTATAAGAGACGAAATAAAAGAACTTTTAGGTTTGAATAATCCTTTAGGTGGTTTAGAAAAATTTAGAGAAGAATTGTATGCGGTTGTACAATTACGAACCAGCAAAATACTAAAAGATGCTGAGAAGTTTTTCAGTGTTCTTTCACAGGGATCTGTTGCATCCGGTGTTAAATCTGTGGATCCTTCATCTGAAAATAAAGATAAAGATAATAAAGAAAAACAAACCACAGAAATATTAAAAAATGTTTCTAGTATAAAAGTTTCTATTGAAGGCGTAGACGAACAAAATAGAGATATAAAAAAGAATACAGAAGTAAGTGCATCTGTTGCTAATGTAAATGAAGAAAATGTAAGAGAACAAGAATCCAAAGACGACAGATTTCAAAATACTTTAATAGATTATTTGGATAAAATATTAAGACAACTAAAGAAAGCAACTTCTGCAGAGG
>Ga0129333_10000483_pt1 | contig 32742 bp, 27 predicted proteins | sample CPB6_08_DNA_FD_94474 | JGI IMG/M metagenome (GOLD analysis project Ga0129333, IMG submission 94474) | Freshwater to marine salinity gradient microbial communities from Chesapeake Bay, USA - CPBay_Sum_0.6_0.8_DNA | ecosystem: Environmental > Aquatic > Marine > Coastal | place: USA: Chesapeake... | reverse complement strand
CGCTGCAATGTAAACGCGCGGGCCGACGACATTCAGGGTTACTTGACCTGTGTTCATCACGTGCGTGTGCGCATCGCTCGATAACGCGAGGCATGTGATCAATATGATCACAATCGAAAAACGATCGCTGGTGCTCATCCGCCTGCCGCGGTTGTCGTGCCTTTTAAGCAACGCTGAATGTACGGGTAGTTTGCCGTGATGACGTAGTGATAAATACCCGCCGGGAACTCCGGTGTGACGCCGGTTCGGCCGTTACATTCATCGAGGTCACCGAGCCCGGCGACGTACTCATAATCTTGGGCGAAAGTTCCCATTGGATAAAGCGAGACAGCGGGTCTGCCCGCGTTCGGCGTAGCTTTGAGTCGATAGCTCGATACCAAAATTTTTATTCCAGACGTCGAGTCGTTGGGGTTGGTGTAGCCGAACTTGGCGTATACGGGAAATCCGTCGGCCGCCCAGCCGATGAGCGTCGGTTGATTGCTTTTTGCGAGCTTTTCCAAGAGTTTTTCCGGTATCCCGTGGTAGTGATATTCACCCGTCGGTTGCACGTGAGCGTTGTTGAAATCGACGCCGAAGTTGAATGAGCTTTGACCGAGCGCTTCGATGCGCCAGTTACCAACGACGCCATTCAAAGTGCAATTGGCACCACTGTCGTTACACGTGCCGTTCGTGCCCGGATCAAATTTGATCCCGTTCAGCGCATGACCGACCACCATTGCCGGATTACCGGACGTACTCGTGCGAGCCGGCGAAATTGGAAAGCTGGCGGCGATCGATTGCACCGAGATACGATTCGGATTGCCGGCGTTGGGGAATGAGCCGACGTCGTGATCGGGAATACCGTTCGCCGTGAGATTGCGTTGGGTTGCCGAGCAGCTCCAAGTCGAGATCGATTGCGCATTGACTGACGCCGCGGGATTGAAGACGTTGGTCGAGAGATTGCAGGCGATGGCTGCAGTCGATGTACCGCTTGGCGTCGACGGTGCAACTGGCGTGGTGTTCATGGGCATCGAGGGGATGCTCGTCCCGGCAGTGTTCGTCGCTGTGACGCTGCAGGCGTAGGTCGTCCCGTTGGTGAGTGAGGTGACGGTGATAGGGCTACCCGCTCCCGATGTGCTACGCGTAACGCCGCTCGCTACGCAATTGGCGGTATAACTGGTGATGCTTGCGCCACCATCGGAGCTTGGCGGTGTAAAGGTGAGTGTTGCCTGCCCATTACCGGCGACCACCGTCGTCAGCGTCGGCGCCCCGGGGGCTGTCGCGACTGGTGTCGATCCGCTCGGGGTCGATCGACTCGCATTATCAGCGCCGCCGCCACCGCAACTTCCGAGAAGCACGACGGTCATCACGACAGCCAATTTCGACGTCATATACGTTTTCGCGGGATTCGACTTCGAAATCATTCCTTTTTGACGATCTCGTTTATCGTCAGGCGCGACCCTTGGTGTACCCCGTCCAGATAGCAAGCGGCGCATACCTGAAGCAAGTCCTCTGTTATTTTGTCGTCGGTCACTCCGCCCTTGGCAATGGCTTGTCGCCATAGCGAGCCGTATACGCTGATCACCTCAGCACGTGCTTTGAGATGCTCCGCCAATAGATTGGAATCAGCGTTGCTGTCGTTCATGGGTTCATTCATATATCGCACCTCATTAAAAATTCGATTCCTGAATTTTTTAATTGTAAGTCACTCGCCCGTGCAACTCGCTGGTGGCGCTAGGCAATCCGTGCAGGCTAGATTGGACGGCGGTGAGCCGGCCACCAACTGGCCGAACCATTCGGTGAAAAAAGTTCCGCCGGATTCCTCGGAGAAGAATAGGGGCGATCGTAGGATGGTGTGGGTTTCGCCTTTGGCAAGATAGGACCGAAAGTTCGACGTATTCTGACGAAGATCGAGGTCTTGCACCATTTTTGTGGTCCAAGCGTCACAAGACTTCTCCGCGCCCATGAGTCGGTAGAAGGCTCGCTGGGTTGCGTCGTATGTCGTCGTGTACTGCGCGAAGCGATCGCGCGGAAAATGCCGCGCGAGCTGCGCGACGATGTCGAGATCCGACGACATCGACGCATTACGCCCAAACACAGTTTCAGGTAGTCGGTAATTCCATCGGGTATTGCGCTTGCTGAAGAAATCCGGAGTCGTCACGCCCTGTCCGGCATCTCCGAGGAACACGGCGCTACCGAGCGGATACATCTGGCGCAACGTGGCGTAGTGCGTCGCCGCCCCGTATGCCCCTGCGCTTGAGCCGGTCACGAGTAGCCGTGCAGGTCGCGGTACGTTTGTCTGCATCCAACGCATGATTATCTGAGCGTTGTCCCACCCACGATGCTCGATGACGTACGGTCGACCGGTCCGCGTGTCTTGGTAGTTGGCGGTATTCGATCCCGAGTGGACGTCGCCCGTACAGTACGGCACGAACACCATGCTCCAATTCCGTACCGGATTACGCGGGTTCTTCAGGTCGAAGATTCCGCTCATACGCTCGGGATCATCTGCATCCATCAGCTCGGCTTTATAGACCGACTGACGCTGCGGATCGCCAGCAGCACGCCGAGGCAAGGCGCAGGTCGCGTCGTCCCAACAGGCGCCGCCCCCGTCAAAGTACACGACCAGCCCATCTTCGATCCCTCGGCGGAACCAGAAAGCGTAAGTGGCATCGGTTCCTTCAGCCTGTGAACAGGTGGGCTCGAGGCGACGCCCATCGATCTGCGACGACTCTGCTGCGATGCGCACCCAACCATCGGGGTTGGGAGCGGCCTCCACGCGGCTCATAGGCAGAAGATTGAGGATTGCAGCGATGAAGCTCGTTATTGCGATGATCACTTGAGGTCCTATGCTTTCACGGTTGTCTACGAGAAGTTTCCGGTAAGAACAGCGTACCGATAGTCAGCGTCATCACTGCAACGACGATCGGATACCACAGTCCGGCATAAATATCTCCTGTCGCTGTCACGATGGCGAATGCGGTCACCGGGAGGAAGCCGCCGAACCAGCCATTGCCCAAATGATAGGGGAGCGACATTGAGGTGTAGCGGATGTGCGCAGGGAAAAGTTCGACGAGCCACGCGGCGATCGGTCCGTAGACCATCGTGACGAGCAACACCAACCAAGAACACACGGCGATGACCATCGGATAATTGACTGCGTCCATGTCCGCCCGGGCTGGATAGCCCGCTTGCCCGAGCGCATGACGTAACGTGCGGACATACTCGTCGGACTTTTCTTTAAATAACTTGCTATCGAGAGAGCCCCCCTCGAACGCGGGTAAGATAACGGGAGCTCCTCCCAAGATCTTGACTGCCGCGATACTGCCTGGAGCCCCTGCAACTTCGGTGTATGGCACGCCTGCCTTGGCCAAAGCGCTTTTGACGATATCGCAAGAGCGTCGGAAGCTCTGTTTGCCGACGGGATCGAATTGAAAGCTGCAAGCCTGCGTATCTGCGTGTACCTCGACGGGCGCTTCGGTGACGGCGCGCTCTAGGGCGGGATTTGCGTAATGAGTGAGGGCCTGGAAGCTCGGAAAATAAGTGAGTGCGGCGAGCAGACAGCCTCCCATGATGATCGGCTTGCGGCCGATACGATCGGATAACACGCCGAATACCACGAAGAACGGCGTACCGATCAGCAGGGCTGCAACCATGATGAGATTTGCCGCGCTTGATTCGACTTGCAGCGTTTTTTCGAGAAAGAACAGTGCATAGAACTGTCCTCCGTACCAAATGACCGCTTGACCGGCCGTCGCACCAACCAGGGCGAGCAGCACCAGTTTGAGATTGACGCGATTACCGAAGGCCTCGGCAAGGGGGCGGGTCGCGAGTTTGCCCTCGGCCCGCATTTCCAGGAAAACCGGAGATTCTTCGAGCTGCAGACGGATATAGACGGAGATCGCCAGCAACACTGTCGATAAGAGGAAGGGAACGCGCCAGCCCCAAGTGTCGAATTCTTCGCCGAAAATCCATCGGCAACCGAGGATCACCACCAATGACAAGAGGAGGCCGATCGTCGCGGTGGTTTGTATCCAGCTCGTATACAGGCCGCGCTTGCCGTGGGGCGCATGCTCCGCAACATATACTGCTGCACCACCGTATTCGCCGCCGAGCGCGAGACCCTGCAGCAATCGCAGTACGATGAGGGCGATCGGAGCGGCAATCCCGATGGAGGCATAGTTTGGCAGTAACCCGACGAGAGCCGTCGAAGCGCCCATCAATACTATGGTTAGCAGGAACGTGTGTTTTCGACCGACGAGATCACCGAGTCGGCCGAAGACCAACGCCCCGAAAGGTCTAACAAAAAATCCTGCTGCAAATGCCAGTAAGGCGAAAATGAATCCCGTGGTGTCATCGACGCCCGCGAAAAATTGGCGCGCGATAATCGTCGACAATGCTCCATAGAGATAGAAGTCATACCACTCGAAGATCGTCCCTAGCGACGATGCGAATATGACTCGGCGATGGCGTCGGTCGACAAATGAAGAATTGCTTTGATTCAATTTTGCGCTCCGGTAACACCCCCACTGCGGCAGTTTTCGAGGCGAGGTATCAAAGCTTCTCGGATGTGGATCTCTCCTGCGTCACTGGCGGGGTATCAGGCGGTAAGGCCTAATCAGACGCGTGATCGACAAGAAATCGCTGAAGTTCTCGTGTTAGGCAACCCGTCCGGAGGCAAAGGATTTCGCGACGGCAGCATTACGATACAGCGTGTTGACGCTGCCCGAGGGAAAATCGGTGAATAGCGGTGAGGTTGGGTCCCTCCAGAGCGCGTGACGGGGTGACACCAGTGCGATGGCGTAGATCGGTTGGTGGGTCGTCACGAACAGTTCCTTGTAGGGGTAGTCGCTGACCGGCCCAAGGTTGTAGTGACGGTAACCGTTGTCACGGCCCCACTCGCATACGGCCAAGCAGGCATAAATGCCCGGTGAAAAGCGTCGGTACTGATCGTTCCATTGACAGAAGCTGCCATAGATTTGCTGGTACTCCGGCAGCAGGATCGAAATGTCGGTGAAGATCTTCTCGCCAGTCTGGTCGAAACATCGGACCGCCAGCACATCCAGATCACGCACGTAGTCGAGGAAGCCTTCAATTTCGCCGAGCTCGATTTCGCATTTCGAGAAATGGACTCCGCCCATTTCGAGCATCTGCGGGACATCCAGCGACTTGCCTTTGATGACGGAAATCTCGGTCCGGAACGCACGGAAACGTTTCGAGAGTTCGCCGAATTTGCGCGCCCTACGGGGATCGTCCCAGAACGACGGATCACCGATGTCTGCCAGTCCGTAATGATCGTTGATCGGTACGCCGTACGGGCTGTCTGGCGGCACCGCATACACGATGAGAGGGCGCTTCGCGCAGGCAACCAGTTCGGCTGACACGTCCACGTAAGGACAAAGGGCGTCCCAGCGCGTGGTGTAGTAAATAATGCCGTTGTGATTACTCTCGATGCACAGATTGGCCGAGGTGAAGGACTGGTGCCCCACATGGTGGGTTTGCACGGGTGTACGGACGGGGCGATGACTCTCCATCGGGGTGGGAAGCAAGTCCATCTGCATTAGTCTGGCGTCCTGTTCACGGGCGTAAGGCTGAAATACTCCCGATCGAAGGCAAAATTCGCCTCCAGATAATTGAGGTCCGTTCGTTCCAGCCCGCGGATGGCCGCCGCCATCCGGGTGAGATGACGCGAGGCGTCGCTGTCGGGGGTGGCGAGCTGATCGACGTACGGCTCCGCCAGTGGGCACTCGCTATCGAGAAAAAACCGTCTGGATGCCGGGTCGTAGGCGAGCGGATAGAGATCGCAGCCAAAAGGCTTCGAGTTGCCGAGCGTGCACCCCGTATCGGAGAGGTGCGGGCATCGCCGCGTGATGCAGACTCGTTGCATGAAACGTCTTTCTTCCGACGTCAGATGAACCTCGAGAGGAGGTGCTCCTGCATCGACGTGACAGCAACTTTTACACTTGGCGCAATGATCGAATAACGACACGGCGATTGAATATAATTTTTTTGCCGACGCAACCCCAGCATCATCGTAGCACAAATATCAGCGAAGAATGTGCAGGCTGTCTATCGATTACGTCTGTCGTGCCGAGTGTGTCGAGCGTGTTCGACGAGTCGAACATCTTGTACATACTCTTGTTAATTCGATCGCGCGTATATTTTTTCGTGGACAGGATGAAGCGCAGCGACGTAACATTCGTCAATCGTTGAGGTGTTAGTCTAGTCCAGTCAAGGCGGGAGGTATTCGCGAGAATGCCTCCCGTTTTGCTTTAACGGAGCCTCCGTAGAGGCTGGTGCTGGCGGTTTCTCGGGCGGGTGCGAGAGGGCTTGCCTGATCACTTATCTTTCATCACCCAAACGCCGTTCCACTCGCCAGTTGGTGGGTGCGACTGCAAATAGTCGCAGCGGCCGATATAGGTTTCCGACAGGAGGTCCGTCGGATTGAGTTGCAGACATTGCGCAAATCCGCTGCGCGCCCGCTGCCAGTCGCCTGCACGATAAGCCCGCATCGAATCTCCGAAACGTGCGATGACGTCCACCATGTTCGGGAACGTCGACTCATCGTGATAATCGAGAATCTCATAAACGCGTACCGGTTGAGTTTTGCCCTTCACCACGACCAGATCGATATCCCGATAACGATAGGTGCCCCGCAGTTTCGATATCGTCGATTCGCTCGCCAGGATGTGCGCCGAGTACGCCTTACAGGCGCTCTCGAGCCGTGACGCCAGATTCACCCCGTCCCCGATGACTGTGTAATCCATGCGTTTCGGGGAGCCGATATTGCCGGAGACCACAGTGTCGGTATTGAGGCCAATGCCCATGTCGACGGTTTTGAGACCGAGCTTTTGACGACTCTCGTTCCACGCCCACAACTCGCGGATCATCGAGATCGCCGTCTTCACCGCACGGTCCGGATCGTCTTCGTGTGGCGCAGGCAATCCGAAGCACGCCATGATCGCGTCACCGATGAACTTGTCGAGCATGCCGCCTTGCTTATTGATGCACTCGACCATCAAGGTGAAATACTCGTTCAGGAACGACACCGTGCCCTGCGCGCCATATTCTTCAGTGATCGTAGTGAACCCGCGAACATCGGTGAACATGACGGTGGCTTCTTTGTTCGCGCCACCGAGTAGTTCGGAACCGCCGCCGTCGAGCATCTGTGCGGCGATCGCGGGATCCATGTAGCGCGACATTGTCGACTTCATGCGCTTCTCGGCGCTGATGTCCTCGAACATCAGCATGGCGCCGAGCTCTTTTTCATCTTCGGCAGCCCGTAAAGGCATCACGCTGACGTTGACCGACCGGGTCACACCGCCGAGCGTCAGCTGTGCGTCGGGAAAATAGCTGGAATCGCCGGACGCTTTAGCAGCTGCAATATTTTCGGCGAGCCAGCGGCCGGAATCATCGAGCAACGTATCGAGCGGCCTTCCAACCAAGGCGGGCTCCTTGACATCCCAGATACGCAGGCCTGCGCCGTTACAAGTGACGACCTTGCCGGAACCGTCGAGGGTCATCACTGCATTGGACATGCTCTGCAAGATACTGTCGTTGTAGCTCTTCATGCGCTGCACGTCGTCGAAAAGCTTGGAGTTCTCCAGCGCGATTGAAACCTGAGCCGTGAACGCCTTTAAGCGCTGCTCATCCTCCTGCGTGAAAGCGCCACTTTCTTTGTTAAGCACCTGCGTGACACCGATGATTACGCCGCTCTTGTTGAAGATGGGCGTGCAGAGGATCGAGCGCGTGAAAAACCCGGTCTGTCGATCAAACGACGGATTGAAGCGCAAATCGGCGTATGCGTGTGGGATATTGAGCGTTTTTCCGGAGGTGAAGGTTTCTCCGGCGATACCAGCGTGCGACGGGAAGCGAATCTCGTTGATCTCGGAGCCTGCAGCCACGCGTGAAAACAACGTCTTGGTCGACGCGTCGTATACGAAAATCGTCGCTCTTTCGGCCCTCAGTAATTTTGTGGTCTCGGCTACTACGCGCTGCAGGAGTTTCGACAAGTCGAATTCCTGATTGATTTCGGCGACCAGATTGATGAATTTCAATTCTTTTTGACGGAGTTTTTCCGTGTGTTCGATGAAGTGCAGGCTATTCAACGCGATCGAGGCCTGCACAGTCATGTCTAGCAGTAGTTGAAGGTCGTCCTCCGTGAACGAGCCGACGTTTTTATTGAGGCATTGCATCGCACCAATGACCTCGCCGTTGGGCAACCGAACGGGCACGCAAATAAGATTGCGGGTCTTGTAGCCTGTCCAGTCGTCGACTTGGCGGTTAAAGCGGGGGTCCGAGTAAGGATCCTCGGACCTCACGGCTTCGGCCGTCTGAAATACGTGGCCGGCGAACCCCGACGTATTGAGGATACGGATCTCGCGCACGAGATCACCCTGAGCGACGCGGGAATACAGTTCGCCCGTCTCTGCATCGTTGAGGAACAGGGTGCCGCGATCGCAATCGAGAGCCCGCGAAGTGATATCCACGAGTGTTTTCAGCACACCCACGAGGTCGTTGGTGGCGGCGCAGCGTGTCGATACTTCCAGCAGAGTTTCTGCACGGCGCAGGGCGACAGTTTTCGAGAGCTTTTTGCGGGGCAGGGTGCTGACGTTGGTTCTTCGATTCATCTTTTTAATTCCAGTTCCGCGCGCAATTTTTGTACTTGCTCGCGTAATTGATTACGCTCCGTGACGAAGGTCGATTCCTGACGGGTCAAAGCCGTTTGATGCGCTAGGCGCATTCCGTCCATTTCGCGGCGAATGGAATCGATGGTCTCGCACAACTGTTTTTTTTCGGCCGCTGCCCGGGCTTTCTCTGCCTGAGTATCAGCTCGACCGGTCGCTGCGGTGTCCTCGAGTGTGCGACGCAAGGTATCGATGGTATGTTGGAGGTTCGCGACGGTCGTTGCTGCACGCGACTCGGCCGCCTGGACGTCGGCACGCCCCTGGATGGCCGTCGCTTCGAGCTCGCGGCGCAAGGCAGCGATCGTTTCCTGCAATTGCAGATTCACCCCGCGCAACGCAGACAAGGATGAGAGTGTTCCCTCGGAATTCATAATCGACCCATAGTGAGCCAACTGAACTTAAATGTGCAATCGCAGCCGACCAAGGCCGCAACAAATTTCTATGATCGAAAAGCGAGCGTGGTTAGGTTAGATTTCGAAGGGTAGAGAGTCTTTGGCGGGCTGCCGGATAAAATTGAAATCCAAATCTTCAGTTGCAGCAGTCTTTTTTTTAATCATCACAGGCTGCGGCGATTATTCGATGCCGCCACAAAAGATCGTCGCGGACGGAAGGACTTACTACGCCTGCCGAAACTACGTTCTCATCGAGCGTGAGACGCTCGACGGTTCCCCGCGTTACTCGGTGACACTCACCACCGCCGCTGGGAAAGAAGTGAAACTCACAAACGTGAAACGCGTGAGAAGCGAGGCCTTGCCGGGCCGAATCGCCGCTCCCATGCCGTACCCCTTACCGAACCCCGCGCGAGATCGGGATGATGACGGCGAGCCATTCAAAAACGGCTGGACGTACGATTGGCCGGACGGCAGTTCCGCAACGCTGCGGGACTACAAATGGGTTCCTGTCATGGTTACGAACCCGGTATGCGACACCAAGTAATTGAAAAATAACAACATTTTTAGAAGTAGAGGTTCCGCGAATCTGCGCCTCCGACGACTTCGGACTGGTATGACAATTTTGTAGCGAGCCGCATAAGATACCTCCGAAACGGAACTATTCCGGACGGTCATAAAAACGCGTGGGGGTGTCATGGAAGGTCTTGGATACGATTACCAGCTCGTGGTGATTGGCTCAGGCCCGTCGGGTCAGCGTGCCGCAATCCAGGCGGCGAAGCTTGGAAAGTCGGTGGCCATCATCGAGCGGGCGCGCACTGTCGGCGGCATTTGCGTGAACCTCGGAACCATCCCCTCGAAAACCTTCCGCGAAGCTGTCATGCACCTTTCGGGTTATCGCGAACGCGGCATTTACGGATCCTCGTATCGCGTCAAACAGGAAATCAGCATCGAGGATCTGTTGTACCGCGTAGATCAAGTCGTGCGTTCCGAAATCGATGTCATCCGAAACCAGATGACGCGTAATCGTGTGGAGCTGATCGAGGCGACGGCGACGATGGTCGATGAGCACCTCATCGAGCTGTCCACCGCGACGGGACACGGAAAACGCCAGATCACGGGGGAGAAAATCGTCATCGCCTGCGGCACCGAGGCTGCGCGTGATCCACACATTCCATTCGACGGAAAGCATGTCTTCACGAGCGACGACGTGCTCAAGCTCGAACGTTTGCCGCGCTCGATCATCATCGTCGGTGCGGGTGTCATTGGTATCGAATACGCCTCGATGTTCGCCGCGCTCGGTGTACGCGTCACCATCGTCGACAAGCGACCGGTCTTGTTGCCATTCCTCGATCACGAGATTTCTGCTGCGTTGACATACGTACTGCAGCAGAGCAACGTCACGATGCGCCTCGGTGAGGAGGTCGCCGAGATCGTCATCAAAGACGATTCGTCAAAACCAGTCGAGGTGCGTCTCAAAAGCGGCAAGCAGCTGCGGGCGGACGCTTCGTTGTACTCGATCGGACGAGTCGGAGCGACCGACCGCTTACAGCTCGGTAATGCTGGTGTCGTGGTGGACGACCGCAATCGTATTCCGGTGAACGAGCACTTCCAAAGCAACGTCGGACATATCTACGCGGTGGGCGATGTGATCGGCTTTCCGTCGCTGGCTTCGACCTCGTACGAGCAGGGGCGTGCTGCATCCCGCCATGCTTTCGGCTTGCGTGACGAGCATCACGGCGGCATCGGTCTTTTCCCGTACGGGATCTATACGGTTCCGGAGATTTCGACGATCGGCAAGAGCGAGGACGAGCTCACCTCGGCAGGGGTCGCCTATGAAATCGGCAAGGCGAATTATCGCGAGATTTCCCGTGGACAAATCATCGGCGATCGAACCGGATTGCTGAAGATCATCTTCAGCCCTGAAGATCGCAAGCTACTCGGTGTTCATATCATGGGTGAGGGCGCAAGCGAGCTTATCCATATCGGCCAAGTGCTGATGTCGCACGGGGGAACCATCGACTACTTCGCCGATGCGGTTTTCAACTTCCCAACCCTGGCGGAGTGTTATAAGACCGCCGCCCTCGATGGCATAAACCGATTGAGCGTGTGATTCCGATCGGCCCGCTCGGTTGAGAAGATGATCACCCGATTTCTTCCATGGCTCGCGACGCTCGTGATCGCGCTGGTGGTGGCGCCGATATGGCCTTGGATCGCCGCTGCGTTCGTCGTCCTTTTCCTTATCGGGTTGCGTGACGTGAGCCAAAAACGTCATGCCGTTCTGCGCAACTATCCGGTCACCGGGCATCTCAGATTTTTGCTCGAGTACATTCGCCCGGAGATTCGCCAATATTTCCTCGAAGACGAAGAGGAGGAGAAGCCCTTTTCTCGCAATCAGCGAGCCTTGATATACGCACGTGCCAAGCGGCAGAACGACAAGCGAGGGTTTGGAACGTCTCGTGACGTCTATGACAAGCAATCCGATTGGCTCTGCCACTCCATCGCTCCCAAGAAAGCCGATCCCGCCTCGTTCCGCATTACCGTCGGAGGAGCGCATTGCGCACAGCCGTACTCGTTGTCCGTCATGAACATTTCGGCGATGAGTTTCGGCGCGCTATCCGCGAACGCCATTCGTGCGCTGAATCGCGGTGCCAAGATCGGCGGTTTCGCTCATGACACGGGTGAAGGCTCGATCTCGGTCTACCATCGAGAAGCCGGCGGGGATCTCATTTGGGAGATCGGCTCGGGCTATTTCGGATGTCGTGATGAGAACGGACGATTTTGCGCCGAGCGCTTCGCGGCGCAAGCGCGGGCTCCCCAGGTCAAGATGATCGAGATCAAGCTATCGCAAGGTGCAAAGCCCGGACATGGGGGTGTCTTGCCTGCTGCGAAAGTCAGCGCCGAAATCGCCGATGCTCGCGGCGTACCGATGGGCCAGGATTGTGTATCGCCGGCAGCGCATTCGCAGTTTGCCACTCCGCGCGAACTCTTGAAGTTCCTCGTCAGATTACGCGAGCTCGCGGGTGGTAAGCCGGTCGGCTTCAAACTGTGTATCGGATATCCGGGGGAGTTCTTCGGAATCGCCAAAGCGATGCTGGAGACCAAGATGTTGCCGGATTTCATAGTCGTCGATGGTGCGGAGGGTGGAACGGGTGCTGCGCCGGTCGAGTTCTCCGATCACGTCGGCATGCCGATGCGCGACGGATTGCGATTGGTCCATAACACTTTGACGGCGATAGGCGTACGCCACGAAATCAAACTCGGTGCATCGGGTAAGATCGTTTCTTCGTTCGATGTTTTGCGAGCTCTCGCCCTCGGGGCGGATTGGTGCAACTCGGCGAGGGGATTCATGTTCGCCCTAGGGTGCCTGCAGTCCCGGACGTGTCATACGGATGAGTGCCCCACGGGTGTCGCCACCCAAGACCGCCTACGACAGCGCGCCTTGGACGTAGCGGACAAGGCGACCAGAGTGGCGAATCTACACGCGCAGACGATGGCGTCCCTCGCGGAGCTTCTCGGGGCAGCCGGGCTGACTCACCCGTCGCAGGTGCGTCCGATCCACCTGATGACGAGAGCCGACGATGGCCGCCCCGTGCCTTTTGCGAACACACTGGATACGCTCGTCGAAGGCTGTCTCGCGAAACCGGAAGACATTTCCGATCGTTTGCCCGAGCCGTTCCACAGTTGCTGGGCGGACGCCAGTGCGGACCGCTTTGGGTCGTCGGCAGTGATCTAAGCCGGAGTTCGCCGACTATTCCCGACGCTTGTCGTCCAAATCCGTATACGCTCGAACTCGTTCGGTGATCGTTCGTGCAATATTGCGATATACGATCGCTGCAATTTCATGAGAGCTCTCGAGTCCAGCGATATCCAGCCTTATCGCGAGACAATTTTTAACTGCGCGCACTCGCGCTGAGCGCGGCAAGCGGTCGACTATGGCCATCTCGCCAACGATTTGTCCCGGGTTCAGCTTCGCGAGCAGCAACCAGTCGGCTGCCGTTCTCTTTTCAACGACCGCTTCTCCCGCGATAAAAACGTAGAGACTGTCAGCAGAATCGTCCTCATCGAAAAAGAGCTTCCCCTCGGGGATTACGACCCTGCTGGTCGCGCCGAGTAAAAAGGCCAATTGCGGCCGAGAAAGATCCGCAAACAGTGAAACCTTGCCGAGCACAGCCACCAGTGAGTCGTCGGTCGTGTAGCTGCGGGGGTCAGTCATGTTTCAATTTTGCTCATTCAGCTTTCGCAGACGCTGACTCTGCATCGCTGCAATATTGCGATAAAGAATCATCGCGACATCGTGTGTGCTGGTTAGCCGATATTTGTGAAGTGACAGCGCTAAACTTTTTGAGGTGGCTCGAGCGCGCGTTGTATGAGGTCTGCTATCTACAAATGCAAGTTCTGCAAACGTCTGACCGGGGGAGATCTCGCTGATACTCCTCAAACCATCTTTCGTGGCTTTTTCTATCGTGACGCCACCAGAAATCAGAATGAACAAAACATCAGTCACGTCACCGGACTCGTAAAAGCATTTGTCCGCGTCTACGACAACTCGTGATGTAGCGCTGATCACCCATATAAGTTGGGTCCGCGATAAACCTTTGAACAGGGTGACTCGAGACAAGGCGCCGATCAGCGCGTCATCCAAGACTTTAGGCGTACTGACTATCTTGTTCACGCTCCACACCCCTTTGAACCTTAACTCTCGACATCAGCGGCTCTTTTCAGGGTTGTCTTAGACCGCAAATCTTACTGTTGCAGCTTCGCCAGCTCGGCCAGCACCATCTTCGAGTGACCGTCGGGGTTTACGTTGTCGAAGCGCTTGGCGATACGGCCCTGAGGGTCGATGATGAAGGTGTCGCGTCGTGCGATGTCGAACAGCTTGAATTGCGGATAGCTCGTCAGTGAACCATAGGACTTGGTGACGGTTGTCTTGCTGTCTGAGAGAACCGGGAACGGTAAAGAGTGTTCTTTGGCAAAGGCTTCTTTCGAGTCCACGGCATCGACACTGACGCCGAGGATCACGGCATTGGCGCGACGAAAGGCAAAGATATCGTCACGAAACTCGCAGGCTTGCGTGGTGCAGCCCGGGGTGTTGTCCTTGGGATAGAAATAGAGCACCACCCATTTTCCTCGGTAGTCTTCGAGCGAGCGCCACGCGCCTGTTTGATCCTGCAGTTTGAACGCCGGCGCGGGGTCGCCCGCCTTGGGGATGGCTAACGCGAGGCTGGCGGCGAGCGCGAAAAACAGGGTCGTGAGGGCGCGGATCATGGCAACTTCCTTTGTCGTTGAACCTGAGGGTGAGACGACTCTACCTAAGGCGAGGCGACGTTACCATCGGCGGCGCAAACCGTGTTCGCTTACGCCCGAGAACCGAGGCATCGCTATTCAGGGTCCGGCTCTGAGCACGAGAGGCGCAGTGTCGGTATGTAATCCTAGCCAGTGGCGAAGTTCGCTCTCCACTTGCGGCGCCGCCGAGGCGTCCATTGCAGCGAGCACGCAACCGCCGAACCCGCCCCCGGTCATCCGCGCGCCGCCTCGTCCGCCGGCGTGGCGACGGATCGAAGCCTCGAGACAGTCGACCAACGCATTGACGGCGGGGACCGTTACTTCGAAGTCATCGCGCAGAGACTCATGTGAGGCCCGAAGCAGGCGACCGAAAGCCTTCACGTCGCCGTCGCCGAGCGCCTCTACTGCGGCGAGTACCCGCGCATTCTCACTCAATACGTGACGCGCACGATGGAACTCGATCGGCGAGATTTTTGATCGCAAGGCCTCGAGGTCCTGCGCGTCGAGATCTCGCAGCGCTGCGACTCCGCCGGCGACGACGACGGCTTCGCATTGCTCGCGACGTCGGTTGTATTCGCCGTCGATGAGTTCGCGACGGACGCCCGAGTGAGCGACTAGCAATGCGATCGTCTTCGGCAGCGTAACGGTACGGTATTCGAGGCTGCGACAGTCGAGCAGCATGGCTGCTCCGCTCTCAGCAACGGCAGCGACCATCGGATCCATGATTCCGCAGCGGCAGCCGGCAAAATGGTGTTCGCTCCACTGAGCCCATCCGGCAATTGTCGCGGCATCGGCGGTGCTCGGTTGACTGACGGCGAGAAACGCACGTGCTACGGCGACGCTCAGCGAAGCGGAAGACGAAAGTCCCGCGCCTTGCGGCACGTTGCCGACGATCGCAAGTGATGCACCCGGCAGTCGATATCCCGCTCGGCTCATCGCTGCTGCGACCCCGCGCAGATAGTTGCTCCAAGTACCAGTCGGCGCAGGCGATAGCGAATCGTTCACACGAAAAACGTCGTGGCGAACGGTATCGCCGTCTGCGCTTATCGCTGAGATTCTGCCGTCATCACGCGGATGCACGGCTACCACGGTGCCAACCTCGAGCGCGCAGGGCAGAACGAAGCCATGATTGAAATCGGTGTACTCGCCGATCAGGTTGACCCGCCCGGGCGCGAAGGTGACGTGATGCGCGGCATGGCCGAAATGCGCCTCGAGCAGCGCGCGTGCGGTCGTACGGAGTTCGTCGACGGAAAATTCCTCGCGGATCATCGTGAGGACGGAACGTTCAGCTCGCGCAACCGCATTGCCGCCTGCTCCGGCGTGAGATCTCTCTGAGGCTCGGCGAGCATCTCGTAACCGACCATGAATTTTTTGATCGTCGCAGAACGCAGGAGCGGCGGGTAGAAGTGGGCGTGCAGCTGCCAGTGCTCGAGGTGATCCTCACCGAACGGTGCGCCGTGCCATCCCATCGAGTAAGGGAAATCACAGCCGAAGAGGCGATCGTACCGACGCGTGAGGTCCGAGAGGATCTGTGCGAGCGATTCGCGCTGCGAATCATCGAGTTGAGTGATCCGTTGAATCGGAAAGCGCGGTAGCAGCAGTGTTTCGAAGGGCCAGGCGGCCCACCACGGCACGATGACGAGCCAATGCTCATTGGCTGTGACCTGACGGATACCGTCGATTTCCCTCTGGGCGACATCGAGAAGCATCGGCATCCCGTGAGAGCTCAGCCAGTCGCGCTGATGGGCATCTTCGAGCAGAAGTTCGTCCGGCACATGCACCGTCGCCCAGATCTGCCCGTGAGGATGAGGATTGGAACAGCCCATCATCTCGCCCTTGTTCTCGAATATCTGCACGGAGCGGTGTGTGGTCCCGAGCTCCTGCGCCTCGTCGACCCAGCAATCGACGACTTGGCGGATTTCCTTGATTTCGAGTCGACTCATCGGTCGGTCGTGATCTGGGGAGTAACACATCACGCGACAGCGCCCCGTGACCGGCGCGGCGATCAGCAAGTCGTTGGTGCTCGGCGACGCCTGCGTGGGCGCAGCAGTTCCTTGAGCGTCGAGCGCCGGGAAATCGTTGTCGAAAACGAAGACAGACTCATAATTCGGATTTGCGAGGCCGTTCGCCCGCGTGGAGCCTCTACAAAGATGACATTCGGGGTCATGGCGCGGGAGCGCCTTGCGCGTAGGAGGCGACGTCTCACCGCTCCAAGGTCTAGTGCTTCGTCGTGGGGATACCAAAACCCAGCGTCCGGTGAGCGGGTTTTTCCGGCGGTGCGGCGCGAGCGTCATGACGTACCCTCCCGCAGGAAGCGCCAACCGATGTACTCGGCGCGTCGGGAGAGTACGAGCCGGTTGAAGCCGAGTGCAGCGACGATCGAGCTCGCCAGTACCAGCACCATGAAGTGGATGTAGTGCAGGGTGATGAGTCCTGAGGGGTTCCACACGAACGTGTAAAGCGCATAAGTTGCAAAGCCGCAGAGCACGCCGAAGACAGCGGCTGCAGCGCCAACGTTACGGAACATCAGGCCTACGACGAATGCCGAGAGAATCGGCATCGAGAAGAGCCCGTTCAATTGCTGCAGCAGGTTGATGATGCTCTCCGCATTTTGGAAGAGCGGCACCAAGGCAATGGCGATCACGGTGATCAGCATCGATACGAGCGCGCCGAGGCGCCAGTGATTGTCGACTTTACCGATGAAGCGTTCGTGGAAGTCCACAGAGTAGAGTGCGACCGAACTATTCAGTACGGCGCTGAATGTCGTGATCACGGCAGCGGCGACCATGGCTGCAAACGTTCCGGCGAGCCATCCTGGCAAAATTTCACCGACCAAACGTCCGTAGGCCGCATCACCGATGTCACCGAACAATTTGTAGGCTACGACCCCTGGGATGACTACGATCGGCGGCACGATCAAGATGCGGATCGCCGCCGCGGCGAGCACGCCCTTTCGGGCTTCGTGCACCGTGGGTGCAGCCATGGCTTTTTGCGTGATGTTTTGATTCGTCGACCAGTAAAAAATTTGAATGAATAACATTCCCGTGAGCAAGGTGTGCCACGGAATCGGCGAACTATCGTCACCGATCATCGTCAAGCGCTCGACGGGAACGCCGGTGATGATGTCGAAGTCGACTGCAGCGAGAGCGAGTACGACGATGAGCATGGCGATGCCGAGGACACCGACCCCCGAAAATGTGTCCATGATTGCGACTGCTCGTAGCCCGCCGAGCATCGTATAGGCCGTGCTGATGACGGCTAAAAATATCGAGAAGGTGATTAGGGGGTAATCACCGCCGAACATAGACTGCATGAACAGGCCGCCGCTGTAGATCGAGGCGGGCAGGTAGATCACGATGTTGCCGAACAAGAAGAGTCCGGCGATCAGTGTGCGTATGCTGGTGCCACCGTAGCGACGCTCTAGCAGCTCCGTGACGGTGGTGCAGCGGTAGCGGTAGTACAGCGGTACGAAGACGAAAGCTAAAATCAGCAGGCCGAAAAATCCGGCAATTTCCCACCACGCCAAAAGCAGCATCTGATTGCCGTTCATGCCGACGAGCTGATCGGTCGAGAGATTGGTCAGAGTGATCGAGCCCGCTACGAACATCCAACTCAGCCCACCGCCCGCAAGATAGACGTCTTTGCGGGAGCCGTCGTGACCGGCCTTCGACTGTTTCAATTTCCACCAGGTCGCCACTGCAATTAGCAGCAGCAGAGCGACGAATACGGCGATTTGAGTGAAGCCATCGGTCAGCGTCAGAGCCGGCATATCCTGTCCCCGGGATGGGTCGGTCGGTGATAATCACTATGATACGGACACGAGGAGCCTCCGTGGCAGGGACCCCAAATATTGGCCGCTTGGATACGGAACCGGTCACGCTGGTCTTCGACCTGCGTCGCGGGTTTGCCGAGCTCGTCTATCTGGGCGGTAGACTGCCGGCGGACGAAGCCCTCGACACGCTTTGCGATGTGGCGCGTCGAGCCGCTCACGAAAATGCCCCCGATCAGCCGGTGCCGGCCTCGATCTTGCCTCTGGGCCATACCGGCTACCTCGGTGTGCCCACCGTCGAACTGTTACGAGGCGGCAAATCGGTCACGCTACAGCCGCAGCCGGTAGAGCTGCGAACACCCCGCGTCGTCGGCTCGAATCGAGAGCTCGTCTTTGGCATGACAGATTCGATCGCTGGTGTGTCGATCGAGAGTCGATGGCAGGTGCGCGACTCCGGGGTCATCGCGATCGATCAGCGTCTCACGCTCGATTCCGGCGAGCCTGCAACGCTGTTGCGCGCCGCATCCATGGTGCTGCCGGTGCCGCGATGGGTATCGCATCTGTCCCATCATCGCGGGCGGTGGTCAGCAGAGATGCACACGATCCGCTCGATGATTGCGGAGACACCGCGTGTCGGCGGCAGCTCCCGAGGCGGCCGGTCTGGCTTCTCGGCGGGCCAGTGGCTGGTGCTCGAGTCGGCGGCAGGAGAGGAGAGCCGGATCGGCGCGATCGGCGTACATCTTGCTTGGAGCGGCGATCACACGTGGCAACTCGACACCGACGCCGACGGCCAGTCAATTCTTTGGCTCGGCGCACACCTCGAAGCCGGCGAGGTGACTCTTTCTGTAGGCGAGACCTTCGAGATGCCACAGGTTCTGCTGGCGCCGGCCCGTGACGGGCGGGGATCTTTGCGGCGTTTGCTGCATCGACACGTACGCGCGGAGGTACTGCCTCCGCCGTCGCGCAACGCACCGCGCAAAGTACATCTCAATACTTGGGAAGCTTGCGGGTTTCATTTGTCCATGCCGAAGCTCGAGTCCTTAGCCGGGCAAGCGGCGGACCTGGGTGTGGAGCGCTTCGTGCTCGATGATGGCTGGTTCGGCGGAAGACGTGACGACCGCTCGAGTCTCGGCGATTGGGAGCCGTCGCCAAAGATTTTTCCGCAGGGGCTTGCGCCTTTCATAGAGCGCATTCATGCGCTCGGTATGGATTTTGGTCTATGGGTAGAGCCTGAAATGGTGAGTCCGGACTCGCTCTTGTATGCGGCGCATCCCGATTGGTGCATCCACGTGGATGGCATACCGCGATCAACCCAGCGACATCAGCTCGTGCTCGATCTATCGAGATCGGAAGTGGCGACTCACATATTCGACACGCTCGATAATCTGCTACGTCGACATCGTATCGCGTATTTAAAGTGGGATCACAACCGAGAGCTTTTCCCGACGGGCCTGCGCGGCGTCTCGCAAACTCGAGCCCTCTATCGTTTGCTCGATCGTCTGCGAGAAGCGCATCCGACGGTCGAGATCGAGTCTTGTGCGAGCGGTGGCGGTCGTGTCGACTACGCGATCATGTCGCGTTGCGCGAGATTCTGGCCAAGTGACAACAACGATGCACTAGAGCGCTTGCGTATCAATGCCGCCTGGATGCAGTACATGCCGCTCTGCAGTCTCGGTAACCATGTCGGGCCTTCGCCGAATCCGGTGACGGGGCGCCATCTTTCTATGGACTTTCGCGCCAAGGTCGCGATGTTCGGCCACATGGGAGTGGAGGCCGATCTCACGTCGATGAGCGAAGACGATCGGCGAGCGCTCGCACGACACATCGATTTATACAAGACTTGGCGAGATGTGCTTCACGCGGGGGAGGTCTACGACATCGCCTCGACGGACTCGGCGGTGAGTGGCGCGCTCGTCGTCCATGGCAGCCGCGCACTCGGTTTGGTGACACGGGAGGATTTCGCGCGTGATTTCGAGGCGGCGCCCGTGCGTTTCGAGGGGCTAGAGCCGGCCCGCCGATACCGGGTGTCGCTGCCGGAGCCCTGGCCGGAGTGGGCCGCGCGGTACCTCGCAACGCCCGAACGATGGCGTTCGGGTGTCTTGATGTCGGGCAGGGCGCTGGCCGACGGAGGTCTTGCGCTGCCGTTGCGACACCCGGCGACCGCGTGGCTTGTCGCATTGGAGGCGGTATGACGACGCCTAAGGTGCCGCGACTCGGGGTCTGCTACTACCCGGAGCAGTGGCCGCGTGAGTGGTGGCGCGACGATGCGCGCCGGATGAAATCGCTCGGTCTATCGCAAGTGCGTATCGGCGAGTTCGCCTGGAGTCGTATCGAACCGGAACGTGAACGTTTCGACTGGGCGTGGCTAGACGAGGCGATAGAGATCCTGCACTCGGCGGGACTGTCGATCGTGATGTGCACCCCGACTGCCACGCCTCCCAAATGGCTGCTCGACACCATGCCCGACATGATCGCCGTCGATTCATCAGGCAAGCCACGAAGGTTCGGCTCGCGACGCCACTACTGTTTTTCGCACGGTGGTTACCGTGCCGAGTCCCGTCGTATCACGCGCGCCGTCGCCGAGCGTTTCGGTCGTCATCCCGCCGTGATCGCTTGGCAGACCGACAACGAATATGGATGCCACGATACGACGATCAGCTGGTCTCAGGCGGCGCTGCAGGGATTCCGACGCTGGCTGCTCGAGCGTTATGGCGATATACACGCACTCAACGCAGCTTGGGGCAACGTCTTTTGGAGCATGGAGTATCGCGGATTCAATGAAATCGAATTGCCGAATCTGACCGTCACGGAGGCCAACCCCGCCCACGTGCTCGATTTCCGACGCTATTCGTCCGCGCAAGTGGTCGAGTTCAATGCCGAGCAATGCGAGATTCTCCGCGAGCATTCGCCCGGGCGTGATCTCACGCACAACTTCATGGGCTTCGTCACCGATTTCGATCATCACCGTGTAGGAGAGCATCTCGATCTCGCCTCCTGGGACAGCTATCCGCTCGGTTTTCTGGAACAGTTCTGGTTCTCGGAAGAAGAAAAACTCCGCTATGCAAGACAAGGACATCCGGACGTAGCGGCGTTCCACCACGATTTGTACCGCGGCGTGGGGCGCGGGCGCTGGTGGGTGATGGAGCAGCAGCCGGGGCCGGTGAACTGGGCGCGGTTCAATCCCGCGCCGTTGCCCGGCATGGTGAGGCTCTGGACGTTAGAGGCCATCGCGCACGGTGCCGAAGTCGTCTCGTACTTCCGCTGGCGTCAGGTGCCGTTCGCGCAGGAACAAATGCATTCGGGGTTGCTGCGACCGGATCGCCTCGATGATGTCGGCGTCGGCGAGGTTCGCGCGAGTGCGCTCGACATCGAACATCTTGCGGCGCTCGGCATTTTTCGCGACGCGAAGCGGCGCAAAGCGGACGTCGCTTTGGTGTTCGACTACGCCTCCACTTGGGTGACGGCAATTCAACCGCAGGGCGAGGGGCAGTCGGCGTTGCGCGCGGCCTTCGGCTGGTTTTCGGCGTTGCGACGACTCGGGCTCGAGATCGATATCGTGCCGCCCTCGGCCGACATTGCGCACTACCCGCTCATCGTCGTGCCCTGTCTGCCGATAGTGCCACTCGAACTCGTCGAATCGCTACGGCGCGCCAGCGGGCAAATTCTTTTAGGAAGTCGCACGGGTAGTAAGACGAATCATTTTTCGATACCTGACGAGTTGCCACCCGGCCCTATACAGTCCTTGATGCCGCTACGGGTGACCCGAGTCGAATCTCTGCGCGATGATCTCGTGGAGCGGGGCGATGGCTTCGAAGTACGCGGCTGGCTCGAGCACGTCGAAACTTCGCTCGTACCCGAGCTTGCCTTGAGCGAGCATCGAGGCGTGCTCTACCGGTACGAACGCTATCGGTATCTCGCGGCCCAGGTCGATGCCGAGATGCTGCGCCGAGTCTTCGCATGGATGGCGAGCGAGGTCGGCGTGCGCACCCGTGAACTTCCCGAGGGGCTGCGCTTGAGTGCCTTAGGAAAGCTGCGTATGGCGTTCAATCACTCGTGCATGAATCAATCTTTGAAAGCATTGTTGCCAGCCGACACTTCCTTTGCGATCGGTGGCTTCGAGCTCGGCCCTGCCGGTGTCGCGGCATGGATCGAGGATGGCTCGGCTCGGTAACCCCGTGTCTATCCTAAAGCGCGCGGCGTTGTGTGTGCCGTCGAGGGGGCGGAGTTGAAACTGACGGTAGATACCGCTCAACCGGATTTGCAGTTCTAGGTTAGCGATATCCGAGACGACCGAGGCCGGTCGGCGGGCCGACGAAGCCCGAGGGACGTTGATCTCGGCCGGCCCATTCATAGCCTGCGGTTTCGGGCGGGACATCCATGGCGAAAGCGCCCCAGGTTTCCACGCGCTTATTTTTCGACTGCCACTCTGCCGGCAGGGTCAAAGAGTCGGGCGCGTTCTTTTCGATGTACGCAAGCAGTTGTTTCGGGATTTCAGCTAATCCTGACAATCCCTTGTGCGAGTGCATGCGACCGAACAATGTGATGCCGCGAAGTTCCGGAGGCGCTTTCCCCATCCGCATCCACGGCCAGCATTCCGACAATCGTGAAAATCCCGCTTTCATGCGTGCAGTGCCTCGGGTCTTGTCCTGAACCTCAGCCAACGAGGCGAACATCGTGAAGTGCTCCGACGGTGTGATTTTTGCGCCGGTCGAATAGGACGGCCATCCGGCCGGCGTGACGGGATTGGTGTACTCGTGTGCGTAGTCCCACTCGAGCATCAAGTCGTCGCCGAAGCGAGAGAACGGCAGTCTGAAGGGATATCGACCATCGGCATCGGGGAACACGGTTCCATCGTTCATCACGGTCGGCGAGTCTCCGGCAGCGCCGTACATGAACTTCGGCACTTCGGTCGTGAGTGTGCCGGCGATCAGGTCGTTGTAGAAATGGTAGACCTCGCAGCGCTCGCCGGTGATCGGGTTATCCCAGTGTTCCAGTATTTCGCCCGTTCGCAGATCGGTGAAATAGCCGGTCTCCCGTGATTTGATGCGAAGGAAACCTTTCGGATCGAACTCGGCGAGCAGTACGCCCGTGCCCGTGTATCCGAACACCGGCAGCAAGCGCTTACCCGGCAGCTTGAGATACATCAGGCCGTGAAACGCCCCGATGACCGGAGCGTCATAACCCGCCCAGATTTTTCCGAATGCATAAAGGTTGTCGATCGGATTACGGAAATCGAGACCGTCCGCCGTCGTCGTGCCGGCCGTGGTGCCGGGCGTGAAGCTCGCGATTCCAGCGCTGCCGAGCAGAGCCAAAGCCTGCCGACGACCGATGAGCGCATCTTCGAGCATGAGCGATGAAGTCATGTTTCGATCCTCGTTAGCAAAACTCGAGATGATTTATCTCTTGGAGTTCGCCTTGTACTGCAAGTACATGTTAGTGAACTCGGGCCACGGCTCGGGTCGGTTGAACCACTCGGGGTGAATGCGACGCAGCATCGCGATTTGCGTCGTCGGTGCCTCATCGAGGCTCATCAACTTACGGCCGGACTCGGCCCACGACACCATGCCCGAAATGCCGCCCATCTTCATCCAAGGCAGCCAACCCGACGTTGCCGTGTAGGCAAAATCGCTGCGTACGCAAGTCACCGCGGGATCGGCGACTTCCGATAATGCGCCACGTAGGGACGAATGCGTCGCTACGATAATTTCTTTTCCGGACGACTCGTCCGGGAACTCCTCGGGGCTCAACCAGTTCGGTGCCCGAATGTAACTCGACTTAGTCATCCATAGATCGTCGTTGACGATGCGCCATGGATAGGAAAAAGGCTTCCCCGTATCCGGCAGAATGTCGCGCGAGCCGACGATGCGCGGTTCGCGATCCGTGAAACGGAAACGAACCGGCCCTTCACGATAGTGGAGTGGTGTTACCTCGACGCCGGTGTGCGGGTTGCGGATCTTTTCGCCCGGCTCAAGATAACGATCTTCGCCGAGCGGACGATAAAGCGCGGCTTCCCAATCGGTCACCGTCCAGGCGAGCGGGCCCTGACGCTCGGTGCGTCGCAGTATCAGACTCTCGACGTCGATGATCGGCTTGACCGGCTCGCCCGGCACCACGAGATCGATGCGACCGGTGAACCACATGAACACGTCGCGCGTGTCGATGCTCGCGCGCAGTTTGAGGTAGGCGGTGACGTTGCCGGCCGCCGTGGTGAGATCGAGCGATCCCGCCGGGCTCGCAGCAGGGGCAGGGGACGCCGAGGCGGCAACGAGAGCGGCCGATCCAGCGAGAATCGTGCGTCGGGTGTAAGTATCGGCAGGCATAGTGTTAATTACTCTACTGTCTTTCGGCTAATACCTCGTATCACGGTGTTCGGCAGAAAAGAATTGTCCCATTCTGCCTCAGCCGTTCGCGGCGGGTTGTCGCCAACCCGCAAGATGATCAAGCGTTCCGAGGGGACGATGTACACGACCTGATTGGCATTGCCGTCAAAGAGAAATAAATCGTCTGCGAGATAAGGTTCGGAGTGCAGAACACGACGGGCGAACGGTTCTCGATCGGGGTTGGCAAAGCCCCGACGCTCCGTGTATTTCCCGGCGACGTATACGCCGAGGCCGTAATACGGATTTTCGGCTGTGCCTTTACGCATTTCATCGACGTAGCCAACGGGCAACAGGCGCTGCCGCTCCCACACACCATCTTCGAGCAAGAGCGCAGCGATCCGCACCCAGGTCTCGGCGGTCAGCATCAAACAGCAGCCGGCATGCGCCACTCCACCGGGCCGGTTGATCCAAATTTCCCCGCCTGCAGCACCGATCTTTTGTAGGATTTCGGTCGCCAAAAATTGACCATATCTTCGACCCGTTGCTCTCTCGATAAGTACCGCAACGAGTTCGGATGTCGCGTTGTTGTATTCGTAACGTGAACCCGGCACGTTCACGACCGGATACTCTTTCACGATGATCTCATCGTGTCTTGGATGAAGATACGCGCGATTGAGAATGTCGTCCGGACGCGTCGCTGCAGCTTGTGGCAAGAACCCTGAGCGCATATCGAGCAGATGTCGTATCAGGATGCGTGATCGTAATGGATCGTCCTTCCATTCCTTGATGAAGTCGGCAACCGGTTGATCGAGCGAGCGAATATGTCCGAGGGCGATTGCGCGACCGATCGCGATCGCCGTCATCGGTTTGGCTAACGAGCGGGAGGGAAAGGTCTCGGTGTTCGAAAAGCCCTTGAAATAATCGGCCCGCTCCACGACGCCATTTCGCCAAACGATAAAAGCTTTGGAATTGTTTCGTTCGGCGTAATCTCGAGCGACTTGCAAAGCGGATGATTCGATGCTGCCGTGATTTTTTGGCGCGACCGGCAGCGGATGGGCGTCGACAGCCCCTTGCAGATGCTCGAGCGGCTCGTAATTTTCGAGTCCGAGGCCGGTCTTGAAAGCCAGTTGTAGCTGATCAAAACGCTGTCGATAAACAATCTCGTCTTGATCGTCGCTACCGGCGACCGGCATCGCGATCAGCGCGCTCAGCGCCAGCGCGCCCCCGAGCAGCGCCGATCGACCATAGGTCATTTCGGTTTTGCTGGCTTTTGCGTCCGGGCGTAATTTTCCAGGCTCGAGAAGCTCGGGTCGACCCACTTTTCCGGGGCGACCGTGTACTGCGGAAACCGTTCGCGCACACGTCGCGCGACGACCTCGGGAACGTGATCGACGCTCGGGACCGAACTGAAGGTACCGGCATAAACGATGTGACCCGGGGAGGTGCCCATCAGCATCCACGGTAACCACGGCGTGATGCGATTCCACACGCCCGAATGTGGCATGTGGGTCAAAGAATCGTTCTCGATATCCTCGCGACGGATCGCATATCGGAAGAGTTCGGACACCCGGTTCATGGGGCCGGCGGACTCGCGGACCCAAACCGCGGGATCGAGCGCATTACGGTAATAAAGGTGGATATCGCTCGTCAGTACGACCGTATCGTCGTTCAACAGCACCCAATCGCGAATGAGAGGTCTCCGCGGGGGCTTCTGGGTGTTCAATCCACCGTAGCTCGGCGGATCGGGAAAATGGTCAGAGATGATGTAGTTGAAGGGATCGTTGGCGACGTCGACGACCTTTACCTCCTCATTGGTGTAGGGGTTGAGCCAGCTATCCATCAGCTCACCCGTTTTCAGATCGCGATAAAAGATAAGTTCGCGACAAAGGCGTTGGTAGTCGCCGTTGGGTTGTTTGATGACCCGAATGGATGAGAAGACCTCGAATCCGAATAGTGGCTTGACCGCCTCGTTGTCGCGAACACCCATGACGCTTCCGGTCACGTAACCGTTGACGAACTTGCCAGGTGCGGTGTCGCCCTCGATCTTCGCCGACATTTCCCGATTCCAGATCGGATCCTTGAAGCGAGCACGCAGTTCGTCGTTGGAAAGACGGTAGGAGCCGCGTCCGGTTTGAGTTGTCGCAGGGCTTTTTCGCGGTATCGCAGCGGCGGCCCCGCCAGCGAGGGAAACGGCAAGAAAGTTGCGGCGAGTTTTCTGCTTCATGGATCCGAGTCCTCTCGAATTTTGGGAATGGCTGAATGTCATCTAACCGTATCAGCGGTATCGGGTCAGTTCGGACTTTGAAGGCATCGTAGGCCGCAGGTTGGTCGAAACCTCGGGTTGGGCCTCGCCCCGCGTTACGCCAGCCCTCGTGTATAACAGGCCGATGCTTGATGGAGGCGGTATGGCGAATGATCCGAACGTAGACAGACGCAGCGTGCTTCGGGGCTTGGGCGTTTTAGCGCTTGCTCCGGGAATCCCGCAAGCCCATGCAGAGCGGATTACCGCCGAGACGGCCCTCCAGTCATCGACGCCAAGCCACTCATCGCCAAAAAATTCCGAGTCCGAGGGAAAAAGACGGCTCAGCCGTTTTCTTCGAATGCGGACATCACCGGATGGAGCGCCAGTGTTATGGGTGTATTCCGGCGTTTTGGTCGTCAAGCCCGAAGGGGAGGTCGCGCGACCCGTGGCACGGATCGCAGGGCTGAGTAAATCTCTTGCCACCTCGATTTCGGACGATCGATGGCTATGGACTCTGGATGAGGCCGGATATTTTTGTGACCTTGAAAGTGGCGGCATCGCCGATGAATTGATTAATCCTTTCACAGGGCGAGCGGTGCGACCGCGGCATTACCGGTCACCGCAAAAATTGATTTTCGGTTGGCAAAACATCGTGCCAGGCGAGCCGTTGGATCCGAAAATCGAGTTTCGTGGCGAGATCACGGAGCTCGCGAGGATCGCCGGGACGATCGCGATGACGGAAGATTTGTACGTGAAGCTGCCTGCGGTTGCACCACGCGGCGATCAGCCTGGACGACCCGCTCGATTCGCAGCGTCATTAGCCACGTTTTCTTCGAAAGAAATACAATTTTCCCGCCCCGATACGGAGTGGATGGAGTGCCAGTTCAACTACACCACCTTGAACTCCATCGTCGGCTGGCTTGAAATGAGTGCCGTCGCGGGAGTTCAGGACATGAGGCTAATCGGCGTGAAAATCCCTGTGAGCGCCACGAACCTCGTTCCGAGTGAGTTACTTCGGCGCGTGAGTGAAGACCATCCCGGTCTTCTGGATCACTAGGGGGCTTCAGTTCGTGAAGATGAATCGTAGGTTTTTGCTTGGTGGATTCGGATGGACCGCCTTGCTTTCAAATCCCGTCTTGGCAAAGTCCGCCTCGGGTTCGGCTGACGCCAACTCCGCTGGATCAATTATCAAAAGCGATGTCGGCCTCGATCTTAGCGACCCCTCTGCAAATGTTCTCGCGATGGCCAAACTCACCGGGACCCTGCAGCCCGGGGCGCATAAACATGGTTGGTATACCGGTGTACTTCTCGGCGTAACGCCCGGTGAGGCAGTTCGCGAGTTAGTTGGAGTTTGCGGTATGAGCAGCCAACGGCTGCAGCCCGTGCCGGAGCAGGGCGGATATCGTCTACTGCAAAAAGAATGCGGCTTCTTCACAGATCTCGAAACCGGTGAGGTGTTGGACCGCTGGCTGAATCCATATCTGAACGAAGTGGTCGAGCCGTTTCACATCGCCAATCCGGCGGTAAACCGGTGGATTCTGCCGAGTATCAAAGAAGAGCGCTTCTACGACAGAGTCGCGGGTACGACACCCGAGGAGCGACCTTTCGTTTTGCCATGGAAACGGGCCGGTGACCGCCTTTTCCTCGAGCAGCGTACCCATTTTTGGGCGAATAACCCTCTCGACCCGAAAGTATGGAAACGTGAAAGCAGCGGAGAGCGGATTCAGGTGTCCGACATGATGAGTTACAACGCGTCGTGGTCTGAGGTTTCGAATCCCGATACGCCAAGCGCCGATTACTCAGGTCATTGGGTGCACGTCAGGCCGTGGCAGCCTTGGATGTTGATGGGAGATCGAGCAGGCCATTGTCTTTACAGCGCGATGACTGGAAGTGCGAAAAAAATCGAGGAAATCCCGGAAAATATTTTAAGACTGGTAAAAGAGCGATTACCCGCATTCCTGCTTCCCCCCGATCAAATATTGAAGAGTGAGCCGAGCATGATCCGGTTCATGCGAGAGCGAAAGCCGCGATGACCCGGGGGCCTTTGCATCGCCACTACCAAGGAAAAATGCTCTACATAACCGACGACGTCGGTGAAATGGGCAGGGAATTCTTCAGTGTAACCATCCAGCCCGATGGCGAAAGGACACTTCGCGCCCAATGCGAGATGGATGACGACCGTCTGTTACGCGACGTTGTCCTTACCGTAGACTCGATGTGGCGACCTCGAGATGCGTTTCTCCGTCTCGTTATCGACGGCCGTCGAACGGGGAGTTCTTGGTTCAACTTCTCCGAACGCGAGGCGGAGTGTCAGGCAGTGACGTCTCGAGACGGAAGAGTGCGACAAAGTTTTGAATCCAGCGAAATCATAGAATCGTTCGGTACACATGCGCTGCACGGCGACTCTTGGGTCGTCGGACGACTGCGAAACTGGCGCGGCCAGCCGGAAGATTTTTCTTTGGCTACTTATGCAAGCTCCCACTTGCCCAACGGTGGATCGGGGCCGCTTCTCGTGCCGTGCGGCCGCGGGTTCTCCCGAATTTACGATCTAGGCGATACGAAAATCGAAGTCGCCGCTGGCCGATTCGATGTCCGGCATGTCCGCATCGAAGTTCCCGGCGTAGACGATTTTGAGGTTTGGGCCGGAGGCGAGGACTGCATACCCGTGAGGCTGCGCTCAGACGGGTTACGGCAAACCTATGAGCTGGTCGATTTGATCGGCGATTGGCGCTGACGCTGCAAAATAATGGTAAATCGAGACTTCGAGACAACTTAATTGCAGCTTTAAGTCGCGCGTTGCAGGCATTCGAAATCGCTTGCTCTGTTTTAGTGCGAAATGAGTCTGCAATTTTGGTCATCGATCACATCACGATGAAGACCTCGGTGGACTGTCATATAGTTTGCGACAGGGAGTGCGATAACCGCATTTGGGGGTAAAAATGCAAACTATTAAGATCGTTCCATTCGCTGTGGCCGTAGCGCTTGCTGGGGCTGCCGCGGAGTCTTTCGCTCAAACGAATGCTGGAGCTTCAGCGCTCGAAGAGATTGTAGTTACGGCTCGTAAGCGCAACGAATCACTTCAAGATGCGCCGTTGACGATTCTCGCGTTTAGCGACACGCAGCTAGAAGAGCGAGGTGTTCAGACCCTCGCCGATTTATCGAAGTTCTCGCCGGGACTCACGTTCAACGCCGGTACGACCCGATCATCCTCGTCGTTCTCAGTTCGTGGCATGACGCAGATCTCAGCCACCGGCGACAATCGTCGTGACCTCGTCACGGTATTCGTTGACGGCGTACCGCTGGTCGGTTCTCCAGCCACTTTCGGCAGCGAAGATTTGGAACGAGTCGAAATCGTCAAAGGACCTCAGTCTGCGTTGTTCGGGCGCGCTACCTTCGGTGGCGCCGTGAGCATGATCACCACGACTCCAGGGGACGAATTCAAGGCGCGCGTCAGCGCGACCGCCGCGACTCATGGCGACTACCGCCTTGGCGGCTCGATCGAGGGTCCTATCGCAGAGGGACTGCTGTCGGGCCGACTCGTGTTCGACGGAAGCCAATTCGATGGCTTCTACAAAAATGCGTTGGGCGGGCCTTTGGGAGACAGCGAGTCACGCTACGTGGCTGCCACACTCAATTTCACCCCTACCGAAAATCTCTCGCTCCGGCTGCGCCATAGCGACCGTCACGATGAAGACGGTATCGCTGCGACGCCGCTGATCGCGAGATACACGGATCATAATTGCGGACCGTTCCCGGGCTTTTTGACCCGCTCCCTGGTTGGATTGCCAGCCGGTTTCACGGTCGAGCGCGCTCGCAAGGCTTACTGTGGCGAGTTGAAAGCTCCGAGCGGGCCGATCTCGATCAACAACGTCTTGCCGGCGGCATCGATCGGAAAGACGAAGTTCGACGATCACCATCTCGAACTCGACCAGACCCTCACCTCGGGTACGCTCGAGTGGGAGTTCATGAGCGGCTATTCGCTCACTGCGATCGCGAGTCAGCAGGAACACGAGGTCATTTCGTTGTTCGACTTCGAGCGCGCTCCGGAAGATCGTTACCAGGCCTTCGGTGACACTGAACAAACCCAAGATTCCTATGAGGTGCGCGTCACTTCTTCGACCGACAGCAAGCTCGACTGGATGGTCGGTGTCGCGAGACTCGAAGCGACCTTCAGCACGATCGGTGCATTCATCAACGGCAATCTTTTCGGCGCGACGGCAGGTGGACCGGCAGCCGCGTCTCTGGCGCCCGCCAGAAGCGGATCGAAAACAGACTCGATTTTCGGTAGCGTGGGTTTCGATCTCACCGATGCACTCAATGTCAGCATCGAAGCACGTCGCCAGAAAGACATCATCACGACCGGCATCGGTCTTCCCACGCAGTTCAACGTCGAAACCACGGCAACGCTCCCGCGCTTCCTGGTGCGTTATGCGCTGAGTGGTGAGACGAACCTGTACGCAAATTATGCGAAGGGAAACCAGCCGACCCAGGGTTACGCCACGTTCTTCCAGTTGACGCCTGCACAACAGGCGGTCGCTTTGAAAAATGGCGTCAGCTCGACGGCTCCTGAGGCCGAGATCGAAAACTACGAGTTCGGTATCAAGCACCGAGCAGCCGATGGCAGTTGGTACGTCAATGCGTCGGTCTATTACCTCGAGTGGGTGGGGCGCCAAGGTGTGCGTTCGGTCCAAGTGGATCTGAACGGCGACGGTGTCATTACGAACTTGCCCGCTCCTCAGGGTGAAAACTTCAACGCGGTACCGTTCGCTGCGGGTGACAGCAACACGCGTGGCTTCGAGTTGGATGGAGCGGTGAGCCTGACGGATAAAGTGACGTTCGGAGGAAGCGTTGCCTATGCCGACACCGAAATCACCAAGGCTCTCAACGAGGCTTTACCGCTGCGGTTTTTCGGCCTGACCGACGCGAAGGGATTCAAGTTCCCGCTGGTACCGGATTTGAGCGGCGCGCTTTTCATGCAGTATGAGGATGCGCTGTCAGACGGGCGGGAGTGGTATCTGCGCGGCGATACGACCTATATCGGCAAGCGCTACGACAGCATCGTGAACTTTGCCTATGTACCCGTGCAGATTCGCGCCAACGTTCGTGTGGGTATGCGCGGCGAGAAGTGGGATGCGGCATTGTTCATCAACAACCTCTTCGGCGATGACACCCTCGAGGCGTCGCGTTACAACAGCGACAGTGCTGCCGATCCGTTCTTCTTCCAGCTTGCGGCATCCGAGGCAGTACTCGCGAACAAGCGACAGTTCGGGATCACTGCGAACTATCGGTTTTAAGCGGTGCGCCTATGACCATCGACCGCCGGGAGTTACTCGGGGGAGCGGTCGGCGCCGTGACAGCCATGGCTATGGGTGGGGAGGTTTCCTCCCCACCCAGAGCCACATCGAACGTCGATTCGAGGACGCTCTACCGAAAGCTTCACTATCGCCTCGATGACGGGGTCGTGTTCTGGTGGCTGCAAGGGCCCAAATACGGACAGGTCGGTACGGTGCTAACGCCGCTGTATCAAGCCAACATCGGAACTTTTCAAAGAATTCGACATCTCGACGATGGCGGATTCGAACTCACCGCGCTCGAAATCAACATAATCAGCGACATCACTACAGGTGAGTCCATCGATGTTTGGCGAAATCCTTACACCGGCGAGACCTTGCCAGTGAGATTCAACCCCATGGGACCGAACAAGGTGCGGTATCGCGCGGATAACACGCGTATTTTGCCGACCGAGGTCGGCGGTTCGCGTATCGAGGCAACGGCGACGCTGCATCCTCCCGTCATCGCCGGCGACGATTACTTCCAGCGGGACGAGTCTGTCGCTCGAGTCTTTCCGCCGGGACGTGCCCAGCCCTTCGAGGTCAACGACCTTGCCGTGTACCACGGAAGCATGGCCAACCTGACCAACCCCGACGTGACGAGCGGTGAGGCCACCGTTTTTTTCGCCGAGGTAACCGGTTGGCAGCGTTGGATGAATATGGGAGATCACATCGGCAACATGACATCGCGCATGGTAGGCCGAAAAGTAAAGCGATACGACGACCTGCCCGCGCCTTGG
>Ga0129333_10000482_pt1 | contig 32744 bp, 34 predicted proteins | sample CPB6_08_DNA_FD_94474 | JGI IMG/M metagenome (GOLD analysis project Ga0129333, IMG submission 94474) | Freshwater to marine salinity gradient microbial communities from Chesapeake Bay, USA - CPBay_Sum_0.6_0.8_DNA | ecosystem: Environmental > Aquatic > Marine > Coastal | place: USA: Chesapeake... | reverse complement strand
ATTTTTTCCTATTATTTCCTATAAATATGGATATGTTTAGATACTACCATATCTTTGAAGTCCTACTTCTTTATTTTTCTTAAAATCTATTTCGCTACTTATTGCTTCAACGGTTCTATCTCCTATCTTTATGTATGTAGGTTGTGATGCCATTTGTCCAATAATTCCTATTAACTTATCTATTTTTTGTTCTAATGCAACCGTGTTTACATTAACTGATACACCCGATGATGTTTGTGAAACGTTTGATCCTGCATTTTTGTTCGCACCTACCGTTGTTGTTGATGATGGAACGGTTGATGTTTGCTGTGCACTGCTTCCACCAAATCCAAAGAATGATTTTACACTACCAAATAAAGATCCAGCAGCGCCAGTAATTGTAGACATTATTCCAGGATTTGTTATTTGTGAAACCCTTTCTAACTTAGCAACATCTAACTTTGATAGTTTTTTACTTAAATCACCAATGCTGTTTGATACGCTTGTTATACCACTAGCAAAAGAATATATCTTTGAATTGTTTACTGAATCAAATGTTTTAACAACATAACTGAATGTTAAATGGGCACCTGATTTATAGAAATAACTAAATGCATCACTTAAAGCTGTTGTTGATTTTGCAACTTGATTCACGGCTTTTGATGCCTGCCATGTTCTATCACCACCGAGAAGTTGCATTTGTTCATTTAATTTTTTCAATTCTTCCGCAGATTGTCTTGACATACTGGCTGCCTGTTGTGCCATTGCCTGTTGTGGCTTTTGTTGTTGCTGTTTATCTCCACCAAATAATGTTCCTGCATTTTGATATAACCCATAACCTGCTCCAAGAAGACCTCCAATACCAGCTCCAATTGCAGTTCCAACTCCAGGAACTATACTTCCTATTGTTCCACCCAACATAGCACCAGATAATGCACTTGATCCAACATCCAATCCAGCCGCAGTTTTATAGTTACCCGCTTGTTCGGCTTGATCTTTAGCAATACCTAATGTTGCATCGGCAACCAATCCACCAACAAGACCTACAATTCCCCCCTTTGAAACATTTTTCAACAAATTTTTTGGATTCAATAATTTTTTTCCAAAATTTTTCATCATACCACCACCAGGTTTTGGCGTAAGTTTTGTTTTCATTCTACTAAACATTCCAGGTTTTTTGGTTTTAGTAACGTCAACTTCTTCTAATACCTCTTTTGCAATATTGTTTCCCGTTTTTCCACTTCTTCTTAATTGTCTTCTTTCTTTACGCGATAAATTTTTCTTTCCAGTTTTTTTAGTATTGTCTCCACTAATTGATTGTTTTACATCATCAACCGCTTCTGTTGCTTGTTTGGATCCCTTCACCCAATCTTTGAATCCAGTCCAACCTTTCTTTAACATTTCACCAAGTGCTTCTCCGGTTTTCTTTATACCCCATGTTAATAATCCTTTTGCACCAAAATATAAACCTATTGTGCCAAGAATATTCCACATATTAAACCATTCTGCATTTAAAGTTTTAACTTTTTTTGTTGTACCGTCTGCTTGCTTTTCATCCTTCTCAACTATTATACCCATCCATTCCATTAGTTGTAATACTGGTTGGAATAAAGCCAAAACAACGTTAGCTATTTTTTCTGCAATACCAAGTAGTTTAACAACGGTTTCTACTATTCCAGGAAGAGATTCTGCCATAGTAGATACAATAGTTCTAACTTTTGGCATAAGTTCATCATACATACTATGTAATTTATCAATAACTGGAAATAGTTTATCTTTTAATTCTATTTTCATTTTTTCCATGTCATCAGAAAATCTTTCAGTTATACTTGCACCCTCTTTTGCTTTAGTTTCTCCAAGTATAAATCCGGCTGCGCCACCCTTCCCTACTAATTTTTTGTTTGATTCCTGCATTTTTTGAATTGCTTTTAAACTTCCTTTACCAAATTGATCCTGTAATTCGCCAAATCTTGCTATTTGACTCACAAATTCATCTTCGCTAACATTAAATAGTTTTACAAAAGCATCCAATCCAGTCTGTGTTAAATTATTTTTTTCTAATTTTGAACCATATTTATCAATAATTCTTTGATACATTTGCATCTGTAATCCAAACGCTTTATCGGTTTGTCTCATATCAATTGCATATCTATATGCATCCATTTCTTGCATATGAACGCCAGTTAATACTTCCGTTGTAAATTGATTTTCGAGTCCACTTTCAATATCTAACTGTGCCTTTATAGCATCGTGAAAAGTCTTTAAATCTATACCCATTACTTTTGCCGCACCTGCAAATGCAGCTAATTCTTTTATTGCTCCCTTGAATCCCATCGCAATTGTTTTTGGTACATTTGCTACCGCCTTTAATGCTTCTCTTGAATTTAATACGTTTTTATTTACTAACATACTTGCTTGTGCAAGTTTATCCATACCAACACCCATTATTTTTGAGTTTTGGTAAAAGTTTAATGCTTGTTCATTTGTTAGTTGCCATTTTTCACGCAATAAAGATATATTTTGCAACATACCATTACGGATAGATGCTCTCTCTAATCTATCTAAATTTGTCCCATATTCTTCTGTTAAGTCTTCAAGAGTTTTTGCCAATTCTTTCGTATTAACACCAACAACTCTCATTCTTAATGCCATTTTTCCCAAAGAACTAAACAGTTTTTCTGATCTATCTCTGCTTATTGCAAACTGTTTACTCAAATCCGAAATGTCTTGATCCAATTCAATAACTATACCAACTAATTTTTTCATTACCGTTACCAATAAGGAAAAAATACCACCCAGTGCCATAAAAGGTAGAGCCATTGCAAACCCTTTTAGAGCAGTTCCCCAATCCTTTATTGTTTCTTTTACAGTTTTTGTTCCAGTTATTATTTTTCCCAATCCCATTTTATTCATTAAAAATGCACCGAGAGGAACGGCTGCAATCCATCCAACTATATTTTCTCTTGTTTCTTTTGCTTGTTTTGATTTTTCCGCCATTTTTTGATTTACTTGCTTCAATTTTTCAAATTCTTTTGATTGAGCATCAATCATTTTCTTTTGAAACATATATCTCTCTGCACCCATTTTACTTGCATTTAAATCTAATCTTGCGGATTGTTCTTTCAAATCTCTTTCGATTTCATATGTATCTATCAACTGATACCCCTTTTTCTTCATATTCTCCATATTTTCGAGAATTTTTCCAGATAATCTATCTATTTTTGATGCATTATCGTTTGTATATTTTAATGTTTTTTCAAATGCCTTTGTTTCTTCCGCCGTTCCCTTAAACAATTTTTTTATTTCATCTGTTTTATCTGCTATTTGTGTAACAAATTGTCCTGAAATTTTAAGTTTATCTGCCTTTTTTTGAATATCACTATTGACACTTCGCATCAAAATTGCAGATTTTTCTTGTAATTCACCTATTTCTCTTTCAAATGAAAGTTCTTTTTCACGAAGTTTTTGTCTCTCCGCTGCCCTTTTTAATTTAGCTTCTTCTTTTTTTGCAATTTTATCAAGTTCTTTATTTTCGTCTTTTATTTGTTTAGCTAAATCTTCTCGTACTTTTAATTCCTTTTCTGCCCTCTTTTGACTTTCCTTTTCTATTTGATCTATTTGGCGTCTAATACGATAATATTCATTACGATTTTTTGAACGAATTGCATCTAACTTGGCCATCTTTTCCAGATAGTCTGCAGATTTTTTATCCTCAGCAACTATTTGTTTTTTAGTTGCAAGGATGCTTTTTTCTAAATCAGCTAAAAGTTTTTTTAATTGTATTATGTTGGTTGATGAACCTTCGGAACGCTTTTTTGCCATCAAATAACACCAAAAATATAATAAAAAAGTCTACATACGTATAAATATGTAGACTATAAATTATCTTCAAATATTGATGTTAGGTTTACTTATCTGTTTATCCGAACCCTTTTCATATTGTTTTTGTTCTTCTTCAATTGCATCTGCCATCATTTTTAAGTAATATCTTCTTAAATAAATTGGCATATTGTAAATGTCATTGAATTGAAATCCTCCTTTACCGGCATAACACATAGAAAATATTTCTTGATGTAAACCTAACCTATACTCAATTGGAAGGCCAAAAAAAGGAGACATCCATCGGGATGTCCAACTCCTTAACTTCACCAGTAGCATTGGATATAAATGTAAATTTCATATCCAAATCTGGAGATATTTCACGCATATACTTTCTTAATGCCCTTGAATCAAGAGCAAATAATTCATTATCAACAAAATGATTTATAGCAGCACGGCCTCTTTCACCATCTACTGCAAGAATAATATGTTTGAGTCTTGTTGTTAATTCTTTATCAACACCGGTCTTAATAAATGTTTTATTAGATGCTTTTAACTCTGCCTGAACATCCTTTTCTATTTGGTGTGTCATCAATCGGAAAGTTACCGTTCTTTTTGAATTTGGTAAAATAAAATCAAATTCATTTTTTCTGTTCTCAAATAAGCTAAAATCGACCTCCTTGTGCTCGATTTGAGATAAATCTATTGTTACTGTTTGTTTTTCACCATCCGAAAAAGGATCTTCTATTTCAACTGAATAATCATTACCATAACCTAATATTCTAGCGGCGACCATAATTGCATTTTTGTCACCGGCATAAATATCACCATAATTGACTGGAGTAACAATCAAAGACTCAAACAATTTGTCTAGAACTACACCTTGTTTAATAAGATTTTGTGATGTCAAAATATCTTCTTCTCTTGCCGTCATATACTTCATTTCAATAAATCCATCTGCAAGTGGATGGTCTACCGGATAAAGTAAACCTTTTGAAGGCAAAGGTATAACTTCTGTTGGAAAATTACTTTTTTTAACGTCTTCTTGTTTGTGTTGAGATAACAGTCTCTCTTTGATTTCGGCATCTGACATTTCAGAGTTTAGTTCCTCTGCAATATTATATCCGTTTGCTAATTGTGCCATAACATAATCCTATAACATTTTAAAAACAATATATTGTGTTACTATAAATATCATTTAATTGGAAATATACCAATATACAGTTGATATTAAACCATCTTCAAAATTTATTAGTGGTTTCCAACCAAGTTCATCGTGTGCCTTCTTTGAATCTATTGCATATCTTCTATCATGTCCTAATCTATCAGCAACATATTCTATTTTAGAAGACCAATTATCCATTATTGATAATATTTTTTTTGCCAATTCAATGTTTGCCCACTCATTATCCGATCCAATATTGTAAACTTCACCATTTTTTCCCTTCTCATATGCAAGCCAAACCGCTCTACAATGGTCATCAACATGAATCCAGTCACGAACATTCAATCCGTCACCGTATATTGGCAAACTTTCCCCTTTGACCGCCTTTTTTATCATCATAGGTATCAATTTTTCAGTATGTTGTCTCGGACCATAGTTGTTTGAACAACGTGTAATCACTGCAGGGACACCGTAAGTATGATAATATGACCTAACAAACCCATCTGCACCCGCTTTAGCAGCTGAATATGGGGAATTAGGTAATATTTGTGAATCTTCGGTAAATCTTTCTACTGAATCTAGTTTTAAACTACCATAAACTTCATCTGTTGATACTTGAACGAACTTTTTTAGTTCTAAATCCTTAGCAACAGTTAAGAGTGACACGGTTCCGACTATATTTGTGTCTATGAAAGGTTTTCCATCGAGAATTGACCTATCCACATGGGATTCAGCAGCAAAATTTATTATACCTTCAACATCATGCATTTTACAGATGTCATTTATTAGTCTTGTGTTCTGTATTTCTGCATGGTAGAAGATGTAATTTTCATTACCTTCAAATTTTTCAACATTTTTTGGATTTCCGGCGTAAGTTAGTGCATCAACATTCACAATTCTTATATTTGAATTGGGCTTATCAAGAATCATGTGAATAAAATTACTACCAATAAAACCGGAACCACCTGTAACCAGAATAGTTCTTTTTTGTTTTGACATAAAAATAAAACCCTATATTCATTAACATTATTGCTAATAAATATAGGGATATTTTTTCAAAAACTAATTTTACGATATAAAAATTACTATTTTTGTAAAATTAGTATTGTAGAATAGCATAATCATATGCAAGTGTGAGTGAAATCTCAACAAATGCATCATTAGCCCAATCCATTTCACCAAATGTTGTTGCGGTAATAAATGCACCTTTTAATGTCCATTCTTCTACCTTATCACCAACAGGACCGAGCGTATGTAATGTAATATCCTTTTTGTAAAAATCGGAATATCCATCACGACCAGTTACAGATTCGTGTGATAAACGTACCCACTCCATGACTGCCTGTGCACCCGATGGAACCACTGGGTCATATAGTTTAATTGTAACATCCTGCCATTCCCCTTTGCCTTTCACTTTACGATATACGTTGATATGGTCTAACTTAATTGGATTAAAGTTAATGTTTGGTCTTCCCGCACCTTTAACCAACCAAGCAGGTACACCTTCAATGTACATGATAAAGCGATTTTGTAGTTTTGGCTCGAAGGGGGTAAAAAATATCTCATTCGAGTTAATCAGTTCAGCCATTTATGTCTCCAAAAAATTATCTTCTCAAATAAATATGTTGATTATTAAAAAAGTGGGGAGAGTATTTCATCTCCCCATTACATCAATTAAGCACCAGGAAATGCCGCACCAGTTGACTGAATATTAAAGTCTAATACTATAAATTCAGCGGTCTTTGTGGGTTGTAAGAACAACTGTCCATAAAGAATGTTACGGTCAATAATATCAGGTGTATTGTTTGATTCATCCATGATAACACGGAATGCAAACAAACCTTGACGTTGTTGTATTGATTCTAGATACGGATTAACAATGTTCAAGAATCTTGAACGTGTTTGTGTAGTGTTTTGTTCAAACACAAGGTATCTTGTAGAAGAAGCAATAAACTTCTTAGCAGCAATCAACAAACGGCGAACATTGATACGGTCAAGTGCGGATGGGCGACCTTGTAATGTCTTTTGTCCCCATACACACACGCCTGTTGCAGGAAATGTTGCAATAGGATTAACACGACCTTCATAAAGTGTATCTCTTTCGGTTTGTGTCAAACGAGACTTGACTTCAATTACTTCTGTCAAACCACCACGATTCAAACCTGCAGGAGCAAACCATTCGGCAGAAACACGGTCATTGAAAGCAATAACTCCTGGAAGAACAACAGACGGTGGAACCCATACTGGTTTATTTCTGTCTGTATCGAGTATTTTAACCCAAGGATAATATGTAGCGGCATAATTTGTATCAAGTGTTTCAACCGCACCAACTACTGTTGATATATTATCATTTATTTCAGATGCATCCATCACATAGAAAGCATCACCACGTTCTTCACAGACACTCTTAGCATAAGTTGTTATTGCAGGGTGTATTGAATGTATAACACCTGGAGTAACGACCATGTTAATATCAAATTCATCTGCATTTGAAATAGTATCAAGTGCCTTTTTATATGACTTATATCCATCTGCACTTGTATTTGAAATATCAAATCCTTGTGTATTTGTATTAGCTATATGAATACCTGTTTTCTTTTGAAGATTTGGTTTGTGTCCATCAAATCCACCTTGGAAAGGCACCATAAATTTACGAGTATCAGCAGATGTATTTGATGATAAGTCTATTGGTCCGTCATAAGGACTTGTTGAACTTGGGAAATTTGCCAATACTGATTGGTCATAATCTCCTAAATAAAAATCAACATTATTCCCTACTGTTGTTTTACCGGTTACAGGAAGTGGACGCAAATAATTAAAATTATCTGTTGTACCAAAATCATAATCAAATCCATGATAAACTCTACGATTATATTCACCAGCAACAACTTGATCAGTTACAAATGAAACTGCAGGTGGTTGTGTAAAATCAGCAGGAATTGGTGATTTTAAAGCACGGAATCCAAATGGTACATAATTCGGTGTTATACCAGAATTTAATACGGAATCAGTTACTTCAACTCTAACATATTTTGAACGATTTGCATAATCACCGTTTACTAACAATTTACCTTCATCTGTACTTGTAATATATCTATCACCAATAACTCTTGATATAAATTTTGGAGAGTTTGGATCAAGATTACATCTAAATGATTCTATTATGTTAGGTCTAAAATCATCATCTTCTGTTGTAAATGGTGTTTGTGGTAATTTAGTTTGGTCAACCGCACGAATTACTACATCAAATTCTCCATATTCTGAACCGGCTATTGTACCAGCAGGACGAATATTTGCAATACCAACTTTTATTTCATAGTTAGCATGAACACCATGAGAGAGTGTGTGAAACTTGAAAAGATCCTGTGCATTACCACCAATTTTTTGTGAAGTAATCCAAGGAGTTGATGCCTCTGAATAACTTTTTTCAAAATCCCAAGCATCTGTTTCACCAAATTCAATTTCAACTGCACCAACATCATCAAGTAAAGCTGCCGCACTTTCACCAAAACAAACATAGTTGTAAATTGCGTTTGTTCCGTATGCACTATGACCAAATAAATCACCAACAAAATCATCACTTTCTGGATTTATAGAAGCACTAAAATATGTTCCATTTTGATTTACAGCCATATTTGTAAATGCAGTTGTTTCTGTTGCAAAAGATCCAGATAATGTCAATACAAAATTTCCAGCAGGAATAAAGTTTTCAACAGTTGATTCTTCAAAAAGATCTGTACTGCCATCTGTTGGTACTACAAACGTTGGATGTAATACTGATATTAACTGTCTACCAAAAGATCCACTGGCAACAATTGCAATTGGACTGTTTAATTTATACCCACCTGATCCAAGAACTCTAACTACGGTTGCAGTTCCTGCACTTGTTAAATAACTCTTAGCAGTATAAGGTAAATATGATTGTTCGTATGCACCACCGAATATTCTCAAAAAGTCAGAATATCCATTGACTAATGTTGGTACAAAAGCCGGTCCTTTAAGCGTTGGTCCAATTAGAGCTGCACCAATAGCACCTATTCCTTGTGGAAGGAATGACAGGTCTTTTTCAAAGGTAAATACTCCAGGACTCACAATTCTTTCGTTAGCCACTATTTTCTCCAGAAAATGATATAATCAAGACAAAGTAAAAACGTTAATTTTTAAACAGTAGGTGCGGGTACAAATCTATTTGCTTCTAGATCAAGTAAACCATCACCGTATTTTTCATTCAATTCTTTAACTAAATTTTGTTCTTCTGTTTGTAATTTAACATAGTTATCTAACAAACTTTCTCTTAATTTTTCGAGATCAGTTACTCTCTTTTTTGATATATGCAATTCAATTTCAAGTTGACCAATTTGGGCAGTTGTTGTTGCATATTTAGTTCGTAACTCTTTAACTCTTTCAATATCTTCTTCCGAAACCGTTTGTGACGTTTTTTCTTCAATATCTACCGGAGTTTCTACTGTTTCAGACATAATAAAACCTCATAATTTAGTAATTAAAATTGATTAACAAATATAAATATGTGCCATTTTTTGCAGAATGACGTTTTTACAAAATAAAATCAAATTATTATATTATGGTAGTCTATTTCTACGATTTTCTTCTTCTAAAACATCATTTATATCAGTAAATGTTTCAGCTACAAATTGAATTTTATTAGGAGTAACTATTCGGTTTGTTGATGCTTTATTAGCAATTTCTTTTGGTACAAGATAACCATGTACTGTTAATTGAAAATTAGCACGAACTAATCTGTCTTGACCAGTTGTGTTACTATCTTCCATTGTTAATGATTCTATATTTGTTGCAAATTTAAAAAAGTTTCTTTCTCCAAATGATTGACCACCGTAGAATATAAAACTTTCTACTACATAATTCAATTGTGTTTGGTATTCACACCAAATAATAAAATCGTATGTAACATCAACATAATCTGGTACAGGTGTAGAATAATATTCATAAGGTTTTTGTTTTTCATATTGAATACTAAATCTATTATACGGTGTTACTGCACTATACTGTTGTTTCATTATGTAATTTATCTGATCAGTATTAGCGACTTTATTTCTGCGCATTTCAGGAACAATATTTATTCCTGACCTACGGAATGTTATTAAGGGAGCAAGTGTTTTTCCTTTTTTATCTTTTAGGAAACCATCTTTTTGTATTGATGCCCATTTTTCTGCATTAGCATATATCGTTGGTACAGTAATATAATCACTGCCATCTTCAACTTTTAATTGCATTTTTTGATCAATAAATGATTTAACAGCAAAATCAATATCATAAAGAGTTATGCCAAGACTTCTTACCTTGTCTTTATCTCTACGAATTTGACTGTCCCGTGCCTTTCCTAAATCTATTCTAGGATTTGCTTGTGAATTTGCATCATCTATAAAGGAATCACGTGTTCTTCGTATGGGTGGAACTCTATATTTTATAGAATTTTTCATTATATGTTGCTCGGTAAATCATTTGTATTATTTATTACTGGAGGTCTAAATTCTTCAACGTGTATTCTTGAACGTCTTGTCAAGTGTGTACTTGCTATTATAGAAACATTATGACCCCATTTTTCTCCTGCAAAAGAGTAATCTGGATTCTTACCACCAAAGTATTGTGTTTCTTGAATACCATCTACTTCCCACCATTCTCCATTATATTCAATCACATCACCAACTTCTACTAAAATATCTGCTTCTTTTAGATATTCTCTAACAAATCCAAAGTTACAAACTTGTTGATAATCTTGACCAAATTCTGTTCCTTCATATGCCTGTGCTTGGTAATCTATCAATGCCGATATTTTTATAGGTGTGTAATACACTTTTTTATCCGATTCATTGTATATGTTTGTTTTTGTGTCCTCCAATGATAGTTTATAGATTGCAACTTCTGTATCTATAATATCATTTACAAGTTCCATGTTAAACTTATGAATCAATCCTGCATCTCTGCTTCCGTGAAATAATGGCATTTAATTATCCAACATAAATTAGTAAAGGACTACCAACCAACGTACCATTCAAATTATCTACTTCAGCTTTTTTTGCTTCCAATAATTTTGCACGGGTTGTTGTATCAAGTATCTCACGCAATTCAGCTATCAAAGCAGTTTTTTCTGCAGTAGCTGCAGCTAATAAATCTGCTGCATTTAATGTTGTTTCTCCATTTGGAATTGGAATTGCACTATATTTTCCACGAATATATCCTAATGTTTCTTTTGCTAATGCTAGTGCAAAACTGTATATCCATGTCTTACCAACAGAATTTATATTATCATAATTCATAAAATCATAAGGTGCATTTGACATATCAGAAACTTGTCCACTTGGATATTTTAAAGGATTGTTTCTTTCTTCTTTAATAACATACTCTATCCAAAGTTTAAAAGATTTTACAGGAATTGGAAATATACGCAATTTGTTATTTAATATCTCAAAAGAAAATGATGATTTACGCATTAAATCATTAAATTCAATTGCTTGAACACGAAGTAAATCTGCATACATTGGCATTAACATAAATGATACACCAGTTGAATACGCACCAAATCCAAATGTGTCAAGCATCGCTTGATTTCCCAAATAAGGATCGTAAAAACGCATTGCAGCCGGTGGTGAATAATGATGTACTCTTTTTATTTCTATTGAACCGGTTGGTGCATGTACATCTCTAATCAAAAGATTTAAGTCATAATTTTGATCACCAGGAACAATATCTATTGATGCACTATAAAAATTAACATTACCATTTGTAAAAGTATCTACACCGTATTCTGTTGCAATTTGAATTACACCACCAAGATTTGGCGATATATTTCTGTGCGTTAAATTATTACTCGTTGGTGTACCAATTAAACTTAAAAGATTTTGTTGTATATTAAATTGATTTACTTGATTTGAATATTCCGATACTGCTTCTTCAAAACAAGCATAAAAATTTACATCTTGTAATTCAATATCAACGAGTGGATAACCCAATCTTTTAGCACACCAATTTGCAACATGGTCTGCATCTACTTGAAATGTTGGATCGGCATCATAGAATCCAAACGGTGTTTCGCCTGGTGAAAAACTTGATGATCCTGGCCAAATTGGAATATCTGTCATTTACTTCTCTGTTTTGTTATCGTCAAAATATTTTAATATACTATCAACTATTGGATGTCTATGGTTTGTTTTTAACTCATATACACCTAATCCGTTAATCTTATCCTTCATATCAAATAAATATGGTAATCCAGAATCTTTTTTCTGTTTCAAATCTATTTGACCAGCATCGCCGGTTAAAATCATTTTTGAATTTACACCCAAACGAGACAATACCATTTCCATTTGTGTCTTTGTTACATTCTGTGATTCATCAACTATTACACATGCATTAACAAACGTTCTGCCACGAAGAAAGGAGATAGGTGCAATCTCTATTTTTTCTTCTTGTGTTAGTTTTTCAATCTTTTCTTTACTATACAACATATGCATATTTGCTTGTATGGGTGATAACCAAGGATCCATTTTTTCTTTTATGTTTCCTGGAAGAAATCCCAAATCTTCATTCGATACAGTTGGTCTTGTAATTATTATTCTATCTACCTCACGGTAAAAAAGATATTCTAATGCTATTTGTGTGGCCAAAAGAGTTTTACCAGAACCAGCTTTACCCAAAAAAACAGAAACAGTATCTTGTAATGCCTTAGATTTTACTTCTTTTTGTTCTTCATTTAAGGATAATTGAAATTGTATTTTATTTTTTATAGTTTTTCTTCCTTTTTTTATTCCATTTGTTTCAAACCCATTAACATCATTTTCATTTATTTCATTTGAATTATTATCGAGTGTCATATAAACTCCTACAATAGTTTTGAGAGTGTTTCACTTATTGTTTTAACATCTTCTTGAACTTGTACTATTACTTCACCAAAGTTTTCAGAAGTATGAGTCCATTCAAATCCAATCAAACCAATCAATTCTTGTGATTTTTTTATTGGATATACTGTTGCCGATTTTGTTCCTCTTTGTGTAAAAAATGCCTTTGTTATTAAATCTGATATGTCTTCTACTGTTGAATAAATTGCTTTATGTTTGCTAACATCTTCAACAAAATTTGAATATAAAGACATAGGTAAATTTTGATATTGTATAAACTCCGTACTTACTCCTTCTTCTAATGATTCAAAGGAAGTAGAAAGTTTATTCATAGATTTACCAGTTTGATATTTACCGCCGTTGTGTCTTTGTAATATAAAAACTCTCTGACAAGAGTATTCTTCTAGCAGTTGATCGAGGATTGTTTGTATGAGTTTGGAATTTGATATTTCTCTTTCAATTTTTCTTTGTTTATATTCACCATATTTGTATTTCAAATACCAGGACAAAAATACTCCCAAAAGAGTCGCCAAACTAGACACTCCAAGTTTAATGATGTCTGTATAATTTATCAATTCTTCCATTTGTAATAAATAGCATTTATGAAATAAAAAAGGGTGACAAATATCACCCTATATTAAAATTTATTTTGTTATTTTTAAGCAAGTGATGCAAATTGTTTTGAGAGAAATTGCATTACCTCATTACTTTTTATGGCGGCCATTGCTCCCTCTAATGCACCCAATGTTGATACACCGGCTTTAACTGCACTATATCCGGAATAAACAGCAAGACCAGCTATTATTAAAGTAAAAACAACTTCTGCAACTTTATCTTGTACGTCTTTATCCGCTTTTCTAAACTCCGGTATTGCTAATAATGCAATCTTAACTATTTTTAAATAAGTATGATGTAATTTATCTGCACTTGTTCTTAAAAATTCTGCAATTTTAGATTTATCACCACCACCTAATCTCTTTATCAATTTTTCTATTATGTTTGCGGATATTTCTGCAATTTTTGGTAATGCTAATGCAAGACCAACAAAGAAAATTGCATCAATTTCGTTTACTTTTCCTTTTTTTGCTTCTTGTCTTTTAAATTTTCCATCAATAACTTTTGCCAATTCGGGTGCTTTTCTTAATGCATTTTTGATTTGTTCTTCGTCACCTTGTTTTTTTTGAAGTTCTGATTCTTGTGATTTTAAATCAGGTACAATAGATTTTAATATGGATTGAAACTCATTTTCCATTTTATCCAATTCACCTTCTTCTTTTAACATTTGTTTTTTTATTTCTTCTACAATCAAACTCTCTAATTTTTTATTCATCATTTGATTTTTAGTTTGTTTTTTCATGGTAACTCCGAATTAGTATTCATACATAGTATAAATAATTATTATATTTTTACAAAAAACAAAAAAGGAGTGAGAAAATCTCACTCCTTTATTTTCACTAACCCAATACGGTTTAGATGTCACCGAGAGAATCAATTTGGATAAGACCATAGAACTCTGGACGAACAATCTTCTTCGCATAACGAGTCATCACGCCTTTTCTTGGTGTGAAGTTCGTTGGATCGTATACCAATGGTGTCATTACAAGTGGAATGTATGGGGCATACACAGCACCGGTTTCGAGGAATTGAGCACCACGGAAACCTACGAGAATTTGATTCTCGAGCATATAAGGATTCTTATAGACTGTGATACGGCCATTCAATTGACCAACTTTCTGAACACCCATTGCGAATTTCATACCTTCACCATCAACTGCATAGCCAGGCATTGATTCAAGAAGTGTAGCAACTTGTGGAGAACATACGAGGAAGTTTGCACCACCACGAAGTGTTTTCTGATGAATTACGTTTGATACTTTTTGAATTTTTGTGCCAAGTGTTTGGAACCATGTTTGTTGGTTAAATGCAGAAGCAGCGGCTTGGTTTGTAGCATAATCACCAAATGCACCAGTTGAAGCATCATATGTACGACCAATACGAGCTGACCATCTTTCTGTTGTTTGTGCATTCTTAATCAACATATCAAGAATTTCGAGGTCAATTTCTTGTGAAATATACTCTGACAACATTGATGTCAATTCTGCCTCAGCATCAATTGAATGGTAAGCATTCAAGTCTTGTGCAAATTCAGGTGTCCATACTGCCTTCAACTTACGTGTTTTAGCAACGATAGACTCTGAACGCAATTCTAAATTGATTTCTGGAATGTCAAGAGATGAACCTTTATCTTCAAAATCACCACGGTCATAAGCAAGAGGTTGCTTAGAATATTTTACAGCAACAGCAGCTGGTGTACCAGTTTTTCTAGCAACAAATGTAACTGTTGAGTTATCATTTGCACTTGTTGTGTATTGAGGGAAATATTCTGCAATGTTTGTACCTGTTACTGTAAATGCACGTACTCCTTCATAATCTGCATCAGTAATGGCAGCAGATGATACTGTGATTGTAATGATATTACCAGCTGCAAGAGCAGTAGCATAAGCATTTTCAAATTCTGTATCATGTTGATATAATGAAGGTGATGATGTTGATACTGAACCAGTAGCAAAATCTGTTGCATTTGCTGTAGCACCGAGTGCCAAACCAGTTACGGATGCTTCGTTAATTGAATAACCAAAACGACCTGCACCATAAAGACCGCCCTCAGGATCAGCATCTTTTGCATCTTTGCCAGTTACACCGAATACGGAATCAGCTTGTGATGTTCTACCTGCACCCGTTGTAAAGCCAGGTTGACCTGTACCATACTTGAAATCCAAATAGAAAACAAGACCGGAAGGCAAGTTCATTGGTTGAACAGAAACAAAATCTTTCGCAGCAATTTCAGAGAAAATACGGCGAACCAATGGAAGTGCAACGCCAGCCCATTCTTCTGCACCAGCTGCTGTACCTGTACGATTTGATTCTTCGATAAGTTGTTTTGCTTGATTTTCGAGAAGAATTGCAATAGAGTTCTTTTCGTAATCATTTTTTACATTGTCAAGAAGACCTGATTTTTCCCACTTCTTAACAACACCTTTATTTTCTTCGATAAGACGCTTATGGGGATTGTTGGTAGCGCCTAAAAGTGATTGTATACTCATTTTAATATCCTTAATTTGTTATTTTAAACCTGCTAATTTACGTAAACGATTCGCCATGTCATCACCTTCATTGATGATTGTTTTTGGGCGAGTGCTTGCAATAGGTTTGCTTGCAAATGACTCTTTCAACGGCTTAGCATTTATTTTAGCAGATTTTAATGCCTCTGAAAGGGTTGCATAAACCAATTTTACTTCACGCAAGCTGGACGCACGGTCAAAGTTTTCAATGACCGTAATTTTTTGTTTCTCTGTCAATGAATGTTTTTTGAACAATTTGTTTGAGAAAAGCAATTTAGAGTTCAAAAGATTGACTTCGTTGATTTTTGAACGTAAGAAAGTAATAACAGCATATGCTTCACGTAGTTTAGCTTCTGCCATTTCTTTTTCTTTTTCTTCTTCAGCTTCGTCAACTTTTTCTTCTTCATCTTCTTCACGAAGAGCACGTAAAATTTCTTTAATATCTACGGTATCTTCATCTTCATCTTCTGCTTCCTCTACCTTTTCTTTTTTAGATTCTTCTTCATCTTCTTCACGAATAGAACGCATCATTTCTTTGATGTCTTCATCTTCATCTTCTTCGTTTACAAGTTGAACAAGTTTTTCCGCTTTGTCTTCGGTACTATCATCGGAAGCAACTGGTGATGGTTTCTTATTGTCACCTGTTCCAATACCGGATGAATCAATGTCTTCTTCTAATTGACGTATAATTTCCATTAAATCTTCGTCAATTTCTTCGTCATCGGCTTCATCCATTTCTTTTGCAGGTGCTTCTTCTTCATCATCAGCTTCACCAAACAATTCTTCAATGTCAATGTCATCTTCAGCCGTGTCTACTGACTTTTCATCTGTGTGGTCTTCTTCTCCCTCACCTTCTTCAACAGCAGGTTCTTCATCTTCTGTTTCAGATACAGAACCGGGTTCTTCTTCAAACCAATCGTTTCCATAATCTTCTTCAACAGATTTTTCTTCTTCATCACCTTCTGCTTCTTCAGCAAGTTTTTGAGACAACATAGATTGGAGTCTAGGTGTCATAGCTTCTTCCAAAGCAAGTTTCGCATTTGCAAGTGCAATCTCACGAACTGCTTTAGCATCGGCTATTGCCTCTTTTAGTAAATCATTCATTAGAAATCTCCAACTTTTTGGCGTTATTATGAACCCCAATCAACATAAAAAAAATTACAAACCCCATATATTAAGATATTATTTTATTCTTAATCGAAATAGGGTATTATAGTATAAATATAGTCTTTATTAAATTATATGTTTTCTTCATTTATTTTTTTTTGTCTTCTTATTGCAGCGTTTTTACGCTCAACTTTTCTTTTTGATGGTTTAATATATTCCATCTTATTTTTATATTCTTCTAATATACCGGATTCTTTGACTTTACGCTTAAAAATTTTAATCATAACGTCAATATTCATTCCATTTCCTTTTACTTTGACGTGTGCCGGCTTTGACGATGTATAAACTCTGTCTGACATAACCTATTTCCTTTTTATTTATTATTTTGTTTAATTTCGTAAAATTTACCAAGATGATTTCCGATGCCATCGTATATTGACTCTAATTTTCTCTGTAATTTTACAATTCTTTCGGATATTCTATGAAATTCTTTCAAAGATTCACGAATTTGATTCGATTTTCTGTTATATGATACACCTTCAAACCAATCACCTGATTCTTCAACTATATTTTTATTAGCAAACTCAACTATTGCAGTAATTTTACTAACTGCTTCTGGTAATGATTTAGATCTGTGTATTACTTCTCTATATTCGTTGTAATTTGATACCGCTTCTTTAAATTGTTGTTTTTGTTCTGGTGTTAAGTGTTTTGCGTTAAATTTTTCTTGCATAACTTCTTCAACAGCATCTTGAACCATTCTTTTTAAATCTTCAACTTTAATTTTTGTTTCACCGACCTTCTTTGGAAGACCTTTATGACTTGTACTTGCAAATTTTTCTAATTCTTTTTCAGACATACCGCTTGCAATCTTTTTTATATTAGGGCTAACATCGGATGCCGATACATCTCCTCTCTTATATGCAAGTGCCAATCCCATAATTTTTTGCTGTTGTTGTGATAATGCAGGCATTTTTATCTCCCGTCAAATATACATTCACAAACATTACCAATTTCACAAATTATGTTTGTTATGTTGTTGTTAATACGTTTAATTTTAGGATCAATCTTTGAAATTGTTGAAATACCAACTCCTTCTGTTATTAAACCCTCATATAATCCTTCATTTGTCCCCTTTGGGTACATAAATGCACCATGTGTTGATGGATTTGATACAAAATCCCATCCTATTAACTCAAAATCATCTTGAACTTGAACTACGCCCTCACTCATTTCTTCAACACTACCCATTCCTCTTGAACTAATACCTAATCTTATCCCGCATTTCAATAATTCTTTCAATATGTTTCCAGCAGGAGTTGGTAAAATTTCAACAACACCGACAACATCGTTGCCTTTCCATTTAACTTCCAATACATTATGAGAAACATTCTTTAAATTTATTACTGATGATTCTGGATGGTCTAATTCTCCTAATGCTCTTCTTTCTTTTATACAAGTTTCTGCATATTTTTTCACTTCTCGCATCAAAATTTCTTTTGGATATACCCTACCATTTTGATTTTTTGCTTCTGCTCTTTGTAAAACTCCATTTACAATTATTTTACCGCCACCATCAATACTTTCATTTAAGTTTGTGGTAGTTGGATTGAACAAAATAGTATCTACGAGTAGTTCTTTCATGTTATGCACCTAATTCGTTAATCTTTTTTGTAATTCTGTTTATCCTTTCAGATATTTTTCTCAATCTAGCCATAGACTCTCCCCAAAGAGTTCTTTGATCAACATTCATTTCTGTTTTTAGTTTTAATGCATGTTCAACTACTCTTTCTACTTCATAGATTGTTTTGTTTATATTTTTAATAGAATCATTTATTTTTCTATTAGTTGAACGGGTTTCATCTTTACGAAATTCTTTATATGTTCCCTCATGCATTACATTCATTGCTTGTTTGTAAGCAGACTCAAAATTTTTCTTTTTTTGTTTTGGAACAATTTTATACCCATATACTTCTGCAGTTTCTTTATTGTGGGTATCAACATCTGTTTCATTTGGAGAGAACGCATTTGGAGTTTGATATCCTGGAACAGAAGCAGTTGTACTCATTTCATCAAGTTCAATTTCTTCTTTAAATTTTCGGTAATCTTCCGACTCTTGTATTTGTTTTATGAATGATTGTATATTCATATTATGCCTTATTTTGAAATTTGATTTTTTATCAACACATATACGGTTCCAGAATTTACTGTAACCGATTCTGCTGATATTTCAAGTATACGTTTTGATCCGGCAATATCTGCTAAAGATATACTTCCTCCAGCAGAAAGAGTAACTGTACCAGTTGTTGTATCTGCAACAATAATACCACCTACACCATAATTGGAGCCAGTAAAATATGTTGTTCCTGATGTGCATGTTATTGATTTTAAAAATTTACCAGGATGACCTTTTCTTTGAAAATCATTTGCTTGTGATGCTGGGTAATCATAGGGGTGTATTGGATTTATTGACATTATTTACTCCAAGATAAATCTTCTATCAAACTATAATATCTCAATAATGCTGATATATGGTTTTCATCAACATTCTTTATTTGTTCATATGAATCTAATAAATTAACTATTTCTGTTAATTTTATTTTTAAAGATTTGTCTTTTACTTTATACATATTTTTACTAAAAATATTTTTTATATTTACCGCTTCCGTTTGTATTAAAGATTTAAGATTATTTGTATTGCTTACATTTCCAATATATTCTCTAAGCAACATCTTCTGTGATTCATTGAAATCATTATATTTTTTATTAAATTTTTCAACTAACAGTTTTTGTGATAATAAACGAACTTCTTTTGATTCATTTGAAAGTGTATTTGTTTCGTTTATTATAGTTGTATTTGGTTTTTCTGTTATATTTTCTATTATTGTTATTTTTGATTTTGTTAATTCTACTGGATTATCCAAATCTTTATATTCAAAAATTTTGTATATTGATGCCAATAGTTTGTAGTTTTGAACTTTTGTTTGAAAAAATAAGTCAATATCAAAATTATCCTTAATTGCTTTTATCAATTGATACTTTTCTTCGTTCAATCTTGATTTATTTAATCCACGTCTTGCAGTTATTACCGCACCTATAAGCATATTTGCTTTAGATTCTGATTTTAGTTTTTCATCAGAAAGAGTTTTATACAATGTATACTCTTTGATAAGTTCTGTATTCTTACCAAAATGTTTTTTGAGTATTTGGATTGCTACGGATTCATTTGAAGAAATAATATCCGATGTTATTTGACGTGTTAATAGTTCAAATAACATTCCAGTATTTTTAAACTTTGAATGCTTTATTTTTCTCATTGTTAATTATACCTGTTAGTGCACACTTTCATACAATAAATATAGACAATCTCATAATTCATCCAATAAATTGTCTTCATTTAGTAAATTTGGTTCATTTTCTTCGGAAATTTTTGTTGATTTTAGACTTTCCGATATAATTTGTTTAGTTTTAACCTTTATACCAGCCATATCGTTTATTAGTCTTTCCATATCTTTTGTTATTTTTTTTCCTTCCGTTGATAATGGACTTCCTTTTTTATACTCATGCTTTGTACTTTGATTTATTTTTAATGTGTTTCCTACATCTTTTTTACCAATAGGATCTCTTCCAAATGGACTATCATCAGTCGAATACGATAAATTCTTTGCAGGTCTTCCTGCACCTGGCCACCCTCCATCTGGAACTTCATTATCACTTATCATTTTACCACCACCTTTAACATGCATACTGGCAATATCATGTGGAGTTCCAAATGATTCTTTTGTTATAGCAGGATCATTTCCTTCACTTTCAATTTGAGTTTGACGGAATTTATGTTTAATATCTTCAAGTATTTCATTTTTTTCAAACTCTGCTTGATCATCTGTCAAATTGAATATATTTGAATAAATGTATTTCATTGATAATAGTTTATTTTCAATTAACTGTGAAGCAAGATCCACTCTTTCTTTCATAAGAGCAACTTTTTCTTGTTCATAAACGATAGATGGACTTGTTAAGTCTAATTCAAAATTAACTAAATCTGCGTTCTCATATCCTTGTGAATAAAGATGAACTATTGCAATTTTTGTCAATTCAGAAACAACTATTCTCTGTATTCTTTCTATTGTTCTGGCAAAACGAATATCAAGGGCTGCAAGAGTTGCTTTACCTTCGGTTGTTTCATCATATCCCAAAAATGCTTTTGGTATTTTTAGTGCAGCAAATATTTTACTTTTTAAATATTCAACATCTTCTATTGCCTGATATTGTAAACCAGGAAGTGTTTCTATATTTGTTGCAGATTGTGTTCCACGAACAGGAAGATAATAGTCTTCCAAAAGATTTTGCATGTTAAAACGTAGGTTATAGTTTCCGGTTTTTTCATCTACTATTGGAATTTTTTTCATTTTATTCATCATAGATTGGATATACCCATCAACTTCACCAGGTGGTATATTACCAATATCAACCTTAAATACTCTTTTTTCAGGTGCCCTCATAATACGATGTATTAACATTGCATCTTCCATAAGAACTAATTGTTTATACAATTTACGAGCGCCTTCCAACATTGATTTACCATAAGGTAAAAAATTTGTATCACCTAATAAACGAAAATGTGCCATTTCATAATTTTGAAATTCTCCCTTACCGAGAGGACCTTCATAAATAAATTTAGTCATATAGATATGTTCTGGATCCGTTCCTTCTTCTCTTTGAACTTCATATGGTGAAAAAGGAACTACATTTGTAACACCTAACCCCTCTTTTACATCAAGATATAGATAAAAGTCACCATACTTACAAAGATTACGTGTCCAAGGCCAAAGATTATATTCTATATTCAAAATATCATAAAATAAATTACGAAGTATTTTTCTTATATTATCATTGTCCGTTCTTATTGTTAATACATCACCGGAATCATTTTTTAGTGTGCTTTCATCTGAATATATGTCAAGTGCAGAAGAAACAATTGCATCGGTGTCCATTGCTTCATAATCTGTATAAAGATCTATTTTTGTAGCAGAAAAAGAATTGTATTGATTGTATACCGATATTGGTGTTCCTCTAGATCCATGAAGTCTTCCGTATCTGTCAACAACTTTTGATGTATGTGGATTTCCGTCTGCTTGATAACGTGCAGTATCTACAACTTTTAATCTTTTACCACCAACGTTTCTAACAACAACATTAGTAGAAAAAAGTGTTTTTAATCTATCAAACAACGATTTTCTTTCTGCCATTTTTCACCTATTGTTAATTATTATACATGAATATAAATATGTTTGAAAAAAATGAAAATTACTTTATCAACCAAGTTAAATCTTCATCTTGTCCTCTAATTTGCATAGACCAACCATCATCAATATTACTTGGTGCTGATGATTGAATTGGACTGCCTTTTCCAATATAATCTAAACTCATACGAGTACGCATTAGTCCTTCTTGACGAAGTTTTATTGCAGTATCTCTAACCCAAAGTCCAATAGAAAATGATAATGTTAAGTCATCATTATACCCTTGTTGTGCTTCTGCCTTTGATCCGTTCCAAACAAAAACATAAAGTTCTTCAACTAATCTTGAAGATTTTATTATTGGAGTTCTTTCTCTAAAATAAGTTTCTAACTTTGAAATGAGTAGTGGTCTTGTTTTTGCACTTGTAGTAAATCCTGGAACCATTTGTGATTTATCTTTTATATCATATCCTTTTGGAATATGAACAGAAGGATCTATGTAACCGTCTTCACGATATGTGTAATAAAGATTTGGATAACCTCTATCAATAATTTGTTGAATGACTGCCCAACCAATATTTGCGTTTTCAACTACAAGCAAAGCATCATTATATTCAGTAGCAACTGATACCAACATATTACCATAAGTTTTTGTATCAAGTTTTCCTTTGTATTCTGCAACCTGTTCCAAATTATCAACATCTATTACATGAAACGCTGAGTTATCGTTTCCGTCACCACGTGCAACGTCAGCAACTACTATGTATGATTTATTAGAATCTGGATAATCCCATATCCAATATGCATCTTCAACTCCTCGTTTTTCTTTTGGTTCACATACATATGTATCTTCGTACCATTTAACTAATTCCCCATCAATAACTGCACGGCCAGACGCAAGAAAGTTTCCATCACATTCTTGTTTAGCCATATCAGGACCTAACAGTATGTCTTGTTCATCACGCCATTTTTGGTCACGGTCTGGATGAACTTGCCATAATAGTTCTATTGGATTGAAAGAACTTTCACCTAACTTTGCCTTTACCCATTGTTTGTGATAAAAGTTACCAACACCGTTTGGCGTAGAGTTAATAATTGCAGTTCCACCGGTAGCAAGTGTTTGTTGTGCAGATGCCCATATTCTATCTATATCGTCAATAAAGGCGGCCTCGTCTATGATAAGAAGTGAAAGTGCCTCAGAACGAGCAGAATCAGCGGCGGCAGAAACGGCTTTTATTTGTGAACCGTTCTTAAATCGAAGTGAAAGTTTATTATCTTCTTGAACGCCAGTCTTTAACCAACTTGGCATATTGTCATACATAACACGAACTTTTGTTACCAAATTTTTTGCAGTTTCTTGTTTTGTAGCAATAACAAGAATATTCTTATCTTGATTAAATAACATCAACCAAAGTGAGTAACCTGCAATAAGTGTAGATATTCCTAACTGACGAGATTTTAAAACTATATTCCATCTATTTGCATTAAATTCTTTAAGTACGTCTTCCTGAAATGGGTATAGTTCAAAAAGAATTTTGCCACGAGTTGGATGTTGAATTTTTGCATAACGTTTCATAAAATAAACAGGATTTGCTGCACATTTAGCAAACTCCTCTTTAATTATGTCTTTTAAATTTTTAGTAACTTGACTCATTGTACTGCAAACATTATTCCGAGAACTGTTCCTACCCCACTAAAAAACCAAAGTAATTTATTATCATACCAACGAGGTTGTAGTTCTTCATTTATTTTTTCAAGTTCCGTGCTTCTTTTTTTACAAGCATCAATAACTTGGTCACGATTTTTTAATTGTTGATGATACAAGTCAAATCTTGTTTGATGAAATTCAATCAAAGTATCTTGTGCATTTACAACGGCAGTTAAGTATTCAACGGAATCTCTAATTAGTTGTATTTTGTTTGCCAATAATACTATTTCGGATTTTTTAAAACATATAGTAGAATCTTTTACAGAAGCAAACATACTTGTTGCTGATAAAAATAAAATTATTAGATACTTCATAAATTAGTCTTTCAAAAAATTGATAATATATTTTGTGGCTTCATCTGGATTTTTTATTTCTTTATCACGATAAACATAAAATTTTTGTTTTATGATAATAATACTATCCTTACGAACTTTAATAATTGAGTCTAATTCATTTGCTATTTTTTTTAAATTAGTATAGTCAAATTCATATTTGTTTATGAGTGCTTCTAAACTATCTGCAGTTTTTGTTGATTGTTTTAATTGTTCTTTTGAACGATTATTTTCATAAACATTGTAAAATAAAAGAATAGAAAGAACTCCTATAGCAAATATTTTTATGTAATTACCAATTTTTTGTGTCAAAACATCTTCCATAATTAACCTTTTGTATCTGTTGAAACCATTTTTGCTTTACCACGAGCAGTTGCACCGTGTTTTCTTTTTCTTGTAACCGCACTACGTTTTTGTTTTTTTGACATTGAAGCAGCTTTTGCTGCAGGAACACATTTAGGATATGCTCTCTTACCACCTTTTCTAGCTTTACTACCAGCGGATGCACCACATTCTGGATGACCACCACCTTTTTTCTTACGAGAAATATCAACCCAACGATCTCTAAACCAACCTCTTAAACCACCGGTCGGCTTTTTTCCTTCTTTGGCATATTGAATTACATATTCTCTTACTATGCTTTTTAATATATTTTTTTGTTCATTTGTCATATACATAAATATGTAATTTTATACAAAACATTTTAATAATCACTTGGATTTATATTACCCTTTTCATCATATAGATAAAATTTTCCAGGTCCTAATGTTTGATCTATGCCTGCAGATAATACCCATGTAAAATGCCATTCTTCTGATGGTGCTTCTCCCCAATACCATCCATACTTCCAACCGTTCAATCTAATCCAATCTTGTACATCTCTTGGACCAATATCGATTGCTCTACCCCATCCATGATTTGAACCACCACGATCCGGCCAAACCGGAGCAGCTCTTCTTCTTCCACACCCACCAACTCCTTTTTGTCTTACACATAAATCATAATCTTCTCTTGCTGCATATTGTGTTCTGTGTTTAACACTTTTATTTTCTCTAAACTTTAAATCTCCTGGTCTTCCCAATGACCTATAACCAGAAGATGCTTTTGTAGATTTTAATTTCAATTCAACTCCTTGTAATTTAGCATCTTGTTGCATTTTAATATAGGCATTTGCACAATTTTTTTCTAATATTGCATTACCATCATCTACCATTACTAAAAGATTTAAATTTAATCTACCATTCTTTTGTGTACTTTGTAAATCATTTGCAGCTGCAGGTATTACTTCATTTCCATTTGTATCAATTCTTGCTACATACTCCCCAAATCTTCCTCGTTTTGTTTTTAGTTGAAAACCTGCACCATCATTTAGTTGTTTAAATGAAGTTGTTTTTACCAACGGAATTATATTATTATTTTTTCTTGATTCTTTTTTATTTGGATTGTCACCGAAAACACCTCTCCATTTTTTAATTACTGGTGAACCATTTGGGGTAAGTCCAGTATACATTCCAGATATTGTGCTTTGATATTCTATTAAAGTATTTGCAATAGCTTCAACTGCCTTTGGGGTTTTTTCTGAAAATGCTTCGTTAAATGCTAATTTTAATTTTTTTGGCAATTTTTCAATATTACCAGGAAATGAAACTAATATATTTGTAGTTGAAGCTGCTGGTGGTGATGGTGGTATTAAATTAAAGGTTGCTGATAACCAATATTTAGTTAGTCCAACTGTCATTACGTTCCATCCTGCGTCATCACTAGAATGGGTTTTTGGTTTTGATAAAGGGTTTTCTGATTTTGATTTTGTTAAGATTACATTTTTTCTAATCCATGAAGATGATTTAAACGGACCATCTGGATTGTGTGAAGTCGTATTTATTACATTATTAGGTAACGCGAGGAATAAATTACCAATTGCTTTTTTATTTGCAACGGTTGCTCCTTCTGTTGCTTTATCCAATCCATCTCTTTGAAAATAAAAAACTTTACTTTTATCTTTTAGACTGTTAATCATATCAACGTGTTCTGTTGCATCTCCTGACCTTGGCATAGATGGTCCAATGATATGTATTGTACTCCAATTTGAAGCAGGTTCTAGTTTAAAAACTCCATGCATTGTTCGTGCACCAAGAGAAAAACCAACTATTATTTTTTTTGTTATTTTTATTGATTTTGAATTTAAAATTTGCAAACACTCTTTCCATCCCCTTGTGGCATCGTATGATGTTTTACAATTATAGACATGGAAATTATTTAGGTTATTAAATCCTTGTTCCCACATATAACCTTCATTGTGGTTTGAATTTCTAATACCAGGGTACCAGTCTTGTCCTTTTTCATCTTTTATTTGAGTACCACCAATAACAAATACAATAGGACCATCCTTGTATGTATCAGAAAATTTTATTATACCGTGTTTTCCTTCTTGATACCTAGTTTTTATTGCATTTTCGGAACTCACATTAGAATTATTTTGTAATTGAGCAGCTTGTTTATTTAATTTAAATCCATTAGTAAATGCATCTTTTAAAGATTTTAAATTTGCTGTTAAAAAATTTTGTCCACTTCCAGAAAAAGCTTTTGATTTTAGTGCTTTGTCATAAGCACTACATATTATATCAGCAGCATCTTCTGGACTTTTAGCAGAAAAAGACTCTAATTGTGGTGTTACTATTTTTTTAAATAATTCTTTATCCATATAATCAAGTTTTATCTATTGCACCTTTGCCACTTGACGGCCATCCAAAACGGCATGACCAATATCTTGCCTTGTGTCTGGGTCCAGGTGTTGAACATCTATGACGTGCACGAAACGATTTTCTACGAGCCGCATTACTCTTTTTTATTTTCATTGTTTTTTTACCACCTTCGCCCTTGTGACCAAAGTTTACTTTTACGATATTACCGTTTGGTTTTTTAACATATACCGAAAACTTTTTTGGACCACTTGGTGTACGGAACGGTTTACCCAAACTAACTTTCCTTCCACGATATTCTGCTTCTTCTATTTTATGTTTTTCACCTTCACCTAAAATAAAATGTAACTCTGTTATATCGCCACATGGATTTGTAGAATAACCTTCTAATTGATATTTTGGATTGTTTAGCGTTTCTTTTACATTTCTATATCCACCACCAGCAGCTTTATATGCTTTAACAACAGCAGCAGAAGCATAAGCACTTGGCCACACTTTGTATTTACTTTTTATTCTTGACTTTACACTATTGTAAAGTTTTTTATTTGTTGGAACTGCTCTTTCAATTATCACTTGATTCACTTTTTTCTCCGTTCATTTTTTTGAATTTATTAGTAAAACTTTCTGATGCAACAGAAAATAGTCCACCAACAACTATGTATAAAAATCCGTCAAATATAAATTGTTCAACTTTCATAGAATAAATAGTAGAAAATAAAGATAGTATTATCATCATACAAAAAGATAAAAACATCATTACACGTTTTGATGATATTTCACCACCAACGCCAATGAATATTTCACGCATAATACTAATTTTTTCCACCCATGTTCTCCAAATCCTTTTCTATTTTTTCAATAAAATTTGTTTTGAATGTCTCAAATTCATCTTCAATTTTTTTCAAGAGTTCTTCTTTATTAACTTTGGTGTCCCATTTTTCAATGTCACCAAAATCATTTGTAAATTCTAATCTTGATAATTCATCTATAATAGAATTTTTATCGTGTTCAGCTTCTTTCAACCAAGCTACCGCATTTTCTTTTAATTTTGTTTTTTCATATTCTTCCCATTTTCCTTCGAGACGAATTTTATGTTCCATAGAAATTACACAATCAAAACACATACCGTGTATCTTTCTCATTTTTTCATCAAGTTTTTTTGGTATTCCACAAGTACAAGTTTCTTTTTGACAGTTAGGAAATTCTGTTAAGTATTGATGTAACTCTTGTTGCCAGACTTTTCCTAATTTCATTTTATATCCGTTCTTCTGTTCCCACTCATTTCCATCGGCATCAAACCACCTTTCACCAACTTCTCTAGTTTGATCATCTTCTTTTTTGTCTGCAACAAATCCTACTTGAACTTTGTTTTGACTTTCATGTTCTCCGTGTAAAAGTCTTTGTACATCTTCTACACTATCAATTTTAATTTCCATAACATAACCTTTATTTTATTTCATTGTAAACTTTTTTCCAAAATGTTCTTGTAACCAATCCTAATGGATTAGATTTTTCTACTATTTTTCCTCTGCCGGTATTCATCTTACTAATTACCATATTAAATATTTTTGCATCAAACCAACCAAATACGGATATAAAACGACTTTTCAACTCTGATAATTTTGCTTCTCTATCACCTAATGCTTTTTTTATTGTATCAAAATTCATCAATCCAAAACTTGGTATTTCATATTTTACTTCATTTGTAATAATATAATATAGATATGGATTTTGAAGATCTTTCATTGGTAGTTTGGCTGAACCGTTGTATTTCGTTATTCTCTTATATGATTTTAATTCTTTAACATTTTTTTGACTAACAGCGAATATAAGAACTGTATTTGTTTCATCGAAATCTTTGAATATTTCATTTGGCATAAAAGGATTTGTCACACGCTTTATATTTTTAATACCGTGTCTTTTCATTATTTGTACCTTTTCATCAAATGTAAATGGATGTTTTTGTGTATCAACCATATCATCGGTCACAACGAAAACATTATCTACACCAAATTTACGGCAAAGTCTCTGATATTCTTCTCGTTGATGTTGTCCCATTGGTTGAAAATTACCAGGAAAAAGGACAACAATTTCTTTATCCACCAATTCTTGTTCGGTGAATATAGAAAGATTTAATTCTTTTATCAATTGTAAAATAGATTTATCCACCTCAATTCTCCGGTGGAGTTGGCCAGGATATATTAAATGGATCCACCTGTGATGTTATATCGCGTAATGATTGACGATATACTTGCCATTCTGTTTGTTTTTGGTTTGTCAATGGTGAATCTGGCACCTGTGTCCAATCTGTTTCTGTTAAATATTTATTTCTTTTTCTTCTTATTCTTAACCATTGGCCTTCTACTTCATTTTCAAGTTCTTGTTGTGTTTTTGTTCTTTTTGTTTGATATTCGACTACTTCATTTTCTTCAATTACAATATTAGAACCATTTATTATTTCATTTTCATTTAATTGTATTTCTACAAGACGATAAGGATACCATCCATTTTGTTTTAATTGTTGATTATCCAATAAATAAAAATTTGAAATATTTTTCCAATTTGTAGGAAGTTCTTTTGGACTTCCTTGTACTTGATTATTTTCAATATAAATGTATAGCATTGTATTCCCAAATATGTTTAATTATTACTATAATATAAATATGATACTAAATTACAAAAAATATTTATCATTAGCAAGTTTATTTAATTCTTTTTGTACTTTTTGGAATACACTATCCCAATCATCGTATTTATCTTGTTTAAAAAGTGTAACTGAATCATACCAAACTGTTTTTTTACCAGGAATAGCCCAAGTATAATATGGTAAAACTGGTGTAATAATCCAAGTTGGTTTTCCCATTGCTGCTGACAAATGTGCTATTGAAGTACATGATGTTATTACCAAATCTAAATCCGCTATTATGTTAGCGGTATCATCCCAAGTATTCATTTTATCTCTCATATCAGCAAATGGAAGACCGTCAATACAATCATTATCTCTTTGAAGTGAATAAAATGTAGTGTTTTTAGTTGAATGTAAATTTATTAAAAGTTCTTTTGGAAATTTTCTGTGTTGTTCGTGTTCAAATTTAGGATTTCCACTCCAACGTATTCCAACTTTTAATGATTTATCTTTTGAAAATAATTGTAACGGTTTTTTTGGAAAAATATAAGGAGTTCCTTTTATATCAGAATATTCTAAATTTAAAACATAGGGAGCAGACATAGATGGAATCCAATAATCGTAATAGCAACTATCGGTGAAATTATTATCTACACATATAAAACCGTGACGTGAGAATAATTCTTTTAATCCATTTGAACAAGAAATTAAAACTCTTGCACCCATGTCTTTGAAATTTTTAGCAAAACGAAAATTTAATATTTCATCTCCATATCCACCTTCACATCGAAAAAGTAAAGTTTTATTTTCTAATGATTCGTCTTTCCATATTTTACCAGGAATGGGTTTATTTCCATATACATCTATGAATCTACCATAATTCATATATTCAAAACCTTTTTTAAGATTACCATGTCTCATTTCGTGCCATCCTAAATTAAAAAGAACACGAAAATCATCTTGTGGTTGGTTTCTTAAAATTTTTTCACTTTCTTCAGGATTTCCATGAATAGAATGTGATAAAGCAACATCGAGCGGATGTATTTCTTCTTCTATCATAACCATATAACCTTTATTATGTTCTTAAAGCGTGTGAACTGTAATAACCAGCTGCAACTTTTTTCCAAGATGTTAAAGCACCAACTTGTGTAGGAAACGTTGTATAGGAAAATCCTGATGAACCGTCTCCTAACATACCATATTCATTGTATCCCCAAGACCAAAGTGTTCCATTTGTTTTTACTGCCAAACTATAACCACTTCCGGCTGCAATATCATCCCAATCCGTGTCAGTTCCTATTTGAACGGCAGATGAATAGTATATGAAGTCTCCATCACCAATTTGACCGTAATCGCCGTTACCCCATGCCCAAAGTGTTCCATCTGTTTTTATACCTAAAACATGATACACTCCGTAACCATTTAAGGAAGTGCTTACTTTTTTCCAATTACTTGCTGCTCCAGATTGAACAGGACTACTATAATCGGTTGTATTATTTGTTCCTAAATTTCCATCTTGATTATCACCCCAAGCCCAAAGTGTTCCATCTGTTTTAATTGCTAAGGAATAGTATGCACCAGCAGATACTTCTGCCCAAGTAGTTAATGAACCAACTTGTGTTGGTGTTAATATTCCGTTTACACCTATACCATATCCAGTTAAATGACCGGTTTCACCAGCAGTGTTTGCTCCCCAAGCCCATAGTGTTCCATCTTCTTTTATTGCAAGACAATGATTAGCACCTGCAGATATTTTTGACCAATTTGTTGCAGAACCTATTTGAACTGCAGAAGAATAATTTGTATTATTATTTTGTCCTAATTCCCCATTACCGTTATATCCCCAAGCCCAAAGTGTTCCATCTGTTTTAAGTGCAAGAGTATGATTATTACCACATGCAACAGATTTCCATGTTGTTAGTGAACCCATTTGTGTTGGTGATGATCTAGCCGTTGTATCGTTTTGTCCTAATTCACCGTATGTATTATCTCCCCATGTCCATAACGTATTATTATCTCTAACAGATGCCATGTAATAATCACCCACATCTATTTTTGCCCATACTGTTAATGAACCAACTTGATTGGGAGATGATTGATCTGTTGTATTATTTATTCCAAGCTGACCATTACCATTATATCCCCATGAAAATAATTTATATGGTGTTAAAACTTCTTCGGTTTTATATTTTCTACTTATTAAAAATTGTTTTATCATATTTTTACCAATAGATTATGTGAGATTAGCTTGATCAGTATCTGTATTTGGTATACCGAGCCATTTTGTTCCAGAATTTATAGATAAAAATGTTACATATTTTATACTTCCATTTGTTGATGGTAAAGATGGTGCTGTTCCAGATGACCATTGTATATCTGAACTAAATGTAACTGTTCTCGCAGTTCCATCACCTATAAATGCAACAAGCACTGCACTTAATTGATTTGTTGAAGGGTCACCTGAAAATGTGAATGATGTAACATTTGCAGTTAAATTTAATTTATAGACAGGTGCTAATGATGCATCTAATGTTACTGCACCTGAAACGAAATCTACTGAAACGGATTTTGAAATAATTTTTTCTCTATATCCAACCATCAACGCATTTTTAAATTCACCATAATTAGATATTAAAATACTTCCATTAACACCTACTTCAGTTCCATCGAATGTAAAATTTGCTTCTGCGTTTGCTTCTCCGTTTGTTCCGGTTGCAGTTAATACTCTATTATTTACATTATTTAATATAGTTGCAACACCAGATGTTCCAGATGAACCCGGAGTTCCACTTGTACCAGATGTTCCTGATGAACCCGGTGTTCCACTTGTACCTGCAGTACCAGATGTTCCTGATGAACCGGGTGCACCTGCAATACCAGAAGTACCAGATGTTGCAGAAGTACCAGATGAACCCGGAGTTCCACTTGTACCAGATGTTCCTGATGAACCTGGTGAACCACTTGTACCTGCAGTACCAGATGTTCCTGATGAACCTGGAGCACCTGCAAGACCAGAAGTACCAGATGTTGCAGAAGTACCAGATGAACCTGGTGTTCCACTTGTACCAGATGT
>Ga0129333_10000481_pt1 | contig 32829 bp, 52 predicted proteins | sample CPB6_08_DNA_FD_94474 | JGI IMG/M metagenome (GOLD analysis project Ga0129333, IMG submission 94474) | Freshwater to marine salinity gradient microbial communities from Chesapeake Bay, USA - CPBay_Sum_0.6_0.8_DNA | ecosystem: Environmental > Aquatic > Marine > Coastal | place: USA: Chesapeake... | reverse complement strand
TTCTGTTAATGAATTCTGTGCTGCTCGAATTGCTGTATTGGAACCCGTGGTACTTTTACCGATGAGGTTGTCTATACGATTTTCTTGCTGACCACGAAGTGCAATAATTTGATCTAATCGTGCAGTCTTTCGTTTAATTTCTTCATCCAATGTTTGTGCTTGTGAATTATAAATTTGGATATCGGCATTCATCTTTAAGGGTTCTGCCGCAACTTTAGCGTACGCAGAGGATAGATAACCGTAAATACCCGCTGATGTGATACCAATTAAAACTACACTAGCAACTAACATATAACTCTTTAATACTTTTGGTACTTCCGTCCAATATCTGTATAGAAAGGAGATACCAACCAATTTACCCAATTCCAAAGCACTGGCCATTACCATAGCAGACACCGCTGCTCCTGCGAACAAGGTACCAATACCTGTCACAGAGAACAATGCAGCACATCCTGCAATTGCTAATGCAGTAAATGAAACTAGTGTTTTGAAATTAAAAATTTTATTCATAGTTTACTCCAAGAAAAAACGGGTCGGACTTTTAGTGACCGACCCGTTATATTTTCATTTTATCTCCCAAAGGCTAGAGGTTTTTGAGCCTATACATAACCGATAAGGATCACCCCCTGGTTAATCGGTTATATGTGAATGACAAGTACAAATTAAGCAACTGCACATCATTCTGACCTCCTGTTTTTTGTAACGGTGATTATTTAATCGTAACCTTTTTTGTTTCTGGCTCCTTTGTCAACTTTTGGATTGTAATTATAAGTAAACCATTATTGAACTTCGCATCTACATCTGAGACATCCAATTGGTCACCAACTTTAAACGACCGGCTGAAAGCGCTTCGCTTCAACTCGCGGAGGAGATAAACTGCTTTATCAGTTTGTTCAGTGGATTGCGATGCCTTACCAGATATAGTGAGAACTCCATCCTGCACTGAGATATCAATTTCATCTTTTTTATATCCTGCTAATTCTGCTTCAATTAACACAGAATCATCATTTGAAATAACATTGACCTTTGGATATGATGCCTTTCCAAACGGTTCAACACCTAAATGTTCAAATAATTCGGGAAAACTATTTCGTGTCATATCATCAAACATCTTATCAAACGTGCTGATAAAATTGTCACGACTATTTAACACATTGGTACTAAACGGACGAAAAACTAAACGAGTCATAAAATGACCTCCTATGTTATGTGATCCCGATAGGGCATCACGGTAAAAAGGACTCCACCACAGCGGTGCGAGTCCTATATAAATATAAAGTTTATGTAGTTTTAAATTAGTTTATAAGAGCCACGAATCGGGTTTGAACCGATGCGCTCCCGCTTACAAGGCGGGTGCTCTACCAGCTGAGCTATCGTGGCGTTTACGGACAGGGAGGGATTCGAACTCTCGGAACCTTTCGGTTCGACGGTTTTCAAGACCGTTGCAATAGACCACTCTGCCACCTGTCCCGAAATAAAATAAGAACGCTCCCTATCAAACAGTTACCTGTTCTTCCTGCCACCACAACAAGTGCGCCACACTACGCACGGGATGTTCTTATTAAAATGGAGCGGTCTGCCAGAGTTGAACTGCTCTTGTAAGCTGGAAGCTTACCGTGCTGACGTTACACTAAGACCGCGTGTTGTTACTTGGCTGCTGGACCTTCCTTTGGGGTGACCACGGTTGTGTCTGCTGCCTTGATTGAATCGGTGTTCAACTTAGTTGAATCAACTACCACTACGGTACTATCAGTGGTAACTTCACCCTGAACTTCTTCTGTCTTGGCACATGCCGTCAAACCAACTACTGCTACTGTAAGGATAAACTTGTACATTATGTACGCTCCATAAAATGAATAATGAAACAACCATTTAAAAATACTACGATACTACAAGTTGCCCTCCATGGAATCGAACCACGATTCGCTGATCCAAAGTCAGCTGTATTGCCATTATACGAGAGGGCAATGGTGGGAAGGGGATTGATAGATTCCACTCTATCCAGCACCCCACGGACTAGAACCGTTTCCCATGCTGTTGCAACATTCCACCAAGTTGCCAAGCGTGTACACCCGCGTTGTATACACAAAACGGTAGAGTTCATTAATTAACGTCAGACCACTCTACCAAGCTGACGGGATCAATTAGTGATTACGCTTACGATTCTTCCAACGATTTCTTCGTTTTTTCGAACCGACCTTTCTCCGACCTTTACCGCACTTTTTAGGATGTGGCATCTCGTTCTCCAAAAATGGTCCCTGAGGGACTTGAACCCCCGCACTTCGAATTATGAGTTCGCTGCTCTAACCGACTGAGCTAAGGGACCGATAACTTCTATACAAGAGTTACTATTGAAAATTTACATAACCAGTCCGCCCCGCAGGACTTGAACCTGCACATCTTCGGTATATAAGACCGCTGCTGTCACCATTTAGCTAGAGGCGGATAATTCTATTTTAGTACCGCGTACGGGAATCGAACCCGTCTTACCAGAGTGAAAGTCTAGCGTCCTAGCCGATAGACGAACGCGGCATCACATCAACATTAAAAATATACATAGTCTGTTACTGTTTGTCAAGCCTTGAATGATATCAAAATCCCCGATATGCCATAATATTAGTTATTTTTTCACCAACTACACTAATACTATCTACTACCTTTACTTTTTTATCATCCAAATATACTGTAATTTCATTTACCGATGTTCTGTTATTTTCACCGGAATTATTTACAACAATTCGAATTGATTTAAATTGTTCAAATAATTTTCGGTTTTCTTCCAATACAGCTACTTTACCAGTAAATACATTTTCGTTCCATTCCGACAGTACTACATCATCTGCGTATAGTGTACTTAATCGTTTTAAATCTTTTGCAGAAAATGCATCGAAGTATTCTTTTACTATGTTTCCAATAGGTTTTTCTCTACTTAGTGGAAACAACAACCACGCAACTAAATACACAGTAACAATTGGAAGTGGTGAAAAGAAAGAACAAATAAATACAAATCGGATGAATACAGGATCTATATTTAATTGCTCACCAATTCCTCCGCAAAATCCAGCAAGTCTTTTATTGGTTGCACTACGATAAAATTTTCTCATATATTCTCCTAGTTAGTCGGGGCGGAGGGATTTGAACCCCCGACCTCCTGCTCCCAAAGCAGGCGCGATACCAGGCTACGCTACGCCCCGAAGTGCTCTCGGTGAGACTCGAACTCACAAGCCTTGCGGCAGCAGTTTTTGAGACTGCCATGTATACCATTCCATCACAAGAGCGTTCATTACTTCCATTCATTCATTAACATTTTAAATGTGTAGTACAGCGGGAAAGGTGTTGTCCTGCAATCGGGTGATGAGTAGTTGCAACTCTTATCTGTGTATCGTCGTTATTCATCCTCAACTCAATGGAGTTGTTATCGGATATTTTTCTGCACGACCACCCCTATACATCGTCGTTATTCATCCTAACCCCAGGGGGTTTTCATCAGACGCCTTTCCATACGACCACTAACCGGCTAAGAGCCGTCCTGCTGTACTACATGGCTCGCTTGGGAGTCGAACCCAACTTTCTAGGTTATGATCCTAGCGTGACACCAGTTCACTTGCCAGCTACTGAAATTCTACACCTTGCCATATATTCAATGATTTCCTTATTTTCAAGTATAATCAATGCTTCTTCTAATGTCAAGTATTTAATTACCATAATATTCTCGTGTTGTAAAACATAACGACAGGACTTACGACATAAGACATTCCATTCTTTCTGTTCGCCTACTACCAGTGGGTTGGTGGTTATCGTTATGTTTAGAGCACGTGGCGGGAATCGAACCCGCGTCTCTAGCTTGGAAGGCTAGGATAATAGCCATTATATGACACGTGCGGCGAGGTCTTTTTCACGCAGTTCCTCATCTTCGGTCTGGCACGATTCCAGACGAGTTGCGCTTGCTTTTAAGCTGCTTTCAACCCCCACAACTATTTTTTATTCAGAAAAATACTTATTCAAAGTTTCTAACTTATCATCGGCATCAACAAGCATCTGTAATGCTTCTTCTGCATTCTTATAAAAATCACCAGTAGAATGGTCACCAATCCCAACAGGAACATTCATCAACAAGTCCAGTGAGAGAAGTGCCTTCTGTCGTTCTGCTTCTGCTTGCGTTCGTAACATTTCAACTACACGTGCTTTCATAATAACCTCCATTAGTAAAATGGACGCTGAGGGATTCGAACCCCCGACATTTTGCGTGTAAAGCAAACACTCTAACCAGCTGAGTTAAGCGTCCGTTGTTGTCTATGAAGCCCTTTCACAAAATGTCGGACAACGCGACTACCGAGCGCAAGTATACGCGTATCAAGCTGGGCCGCCCTCGGAATTAAAAATGGATCCAGTCGGGATCGAACCGACGACCTTTCGCTTGCAAAGCGGATGCTCTCCCAGCTGAGCTATGGACCCGTGTTGTACGGAATTAAATTTAACAAGTATTCCTGATTTGTCAAGAACCATTCATACGTTAAATTTTCTGGTATTTCTATTAATTGGTTTTGACCACGTTCTAAAATGGTTAATCCCAACTCTATGTTAAATGTTTTAACAGAAAAATCTGTACGTTGACTTCTGAATTTTGCTACTGCTTTCCACACATCTCCTGTCCACAATCCACGTTCACATAATTCTGTGTGGTGTGGCATTGGTGAACGTTGCATCAATTCGGTATGTGGTTTTGTATCGTGAACAAATATGATACCATTATCATTTAGATGTCGAATGCTGTTATCTATATCTCTTAGGACTTGATTACATTCGTGGTCACCATCAATGAAAATAATATCATACATTTCGGTACAGTTTTCAAAAAACTCATCAGATGTCATAGGGTATAACATATCTTTGTTATATGGATCTACCCCGTGCTTGATTGCACATTCTACATTGTAAAATGTACCACCGTTACTAACACCGATTTCTAAGTATCTTGTATAATTTCGTTCAGCAATTACAGAATTAAATAATTCAAACATATTTTCTCCAAGAGCGAGAGATGGGATTCGAACCCACGACAACGTGCTTGGCAAGCACGGACTCTACCACTGAGCTACTCTCGCATTTACTACACAGGACCAACTTCATAATGCGTCAATACTTTTCCTTTTAATGCTGCTTGTGCATCAACATCATTACGAAACATCGTAATAGCTGCCGTTGCTTCAGGTGCCATATATGTAAAATCCATACTACCACCATCAAAATATATTTTTACTAAATATTTACTCATATAGTTAGTGCTCCTGGTCGGACTCGAACCGACAAGCCTTGTGAGCGAGAGATTTTAAGTCTCTTGTGTTTACCGATTTCACCACAGGAGCAAAATTGGATGAGTTGTTGTAGTATCCTCTCATTTTATAGAGAAGAATTTACCTATCATCATTAGTGCCATCCTCACTAATGTTTATCCATACACGTTGATTTCTACTTACGGACTCTTCCCCTGCACCGTTGTAGTGGTGTCTCGACGTAAGGATCATAGAGAAGTCGTGTGGCGCGGGTTTAAACCATACCGCGGGTAAATTCTACAACCACCTTTACATTTTTTAATCAGCAGTGCCCCCACTAGGACTCGAACCTAGAACTTACTGGTTAAAAGCCAGCTACTCTGACCAATTGAGTTATGGAGGCGTTTAACTTACACAAGTAATATATATTACCCACGTACAAATGTCAAGCCCCCAATCTAAATAAATAGTAAATATTATTTTTTTCGTTTTTTTGGAGTCTTTTTTACGGTTGTAGATTTTACTTTTATTCTAGCTTGCCACGATTTCTTTGGTTTTCTCGTGTGTGACTTTCTTCGTGTCCATGCCATATATACATTTCTCCTATTAACGGAAGAGGTGGGATTCGAACCCACGGTAGGAATTACCCTACGGCTGTTTAGTAGACAGCTGCCTTAAACCACTCGGCCACCCTTCCAACACTCACTGATAATCAGCTCTCCAAACATTGCTTGTTTCTGAGTAACTTTCATTCAATATTTTTAACGAGTATTCTACGTAATTATCACCATCAAACCAACCAGAACCCTTATGCTTAACCATATCTACATATCCACGAAGTTGAATTTTTGTGATATTATGGTTACCTGCTTGTAGAAAATATTGTACAGTTCCACCTTTATCGTGACTAATAGTTAATTGTAACTTATCACTTCCAAATTCTTTCCACAATTGTTCCAAATCTTCATGTTGTCCTTTATGTGCTTTAAATTCATTTGGATAATGACAAGAAATCCAATTAAATTTATGTAGATTAGCACATTCTCGTGACAATCCCACAAAATCATTTCTAACCTTTTGTTGTTGCAAATTAAAAACTAGTCGTGGATTGTTTATATAATGTTTATCCGATAATCGTTCGTTTACTGTTAATTTCCGTATCATATAATCGTATGTTAATGAATTTTCATCATATATGTCCATACGCACAGGTTCATCAAAGATATATTCTTTTTCTTTGTATCTGAAATTATACGGATACGCATCTCCAGCCAACGAAACAAATACAGAACGATTAACCGTTGTTAATCCTTGAATTGAGTCCAAATGATTTTTAAAATTTGGAAGAAACTCAATGTCGGTGTCGGTATGAAAAATCCAATCGGCATCAAAGAAATTATATTTTTTGGAATAGTCAAACATCATATTCATGTTTAACCCAATCTTTGCAAACCAATGTTGGCTTTTCATAAACTCTACTGATTTTTCTGGAAGTTCCATTTCATTAACATTACGAACTTCTACGATATCTTCCAATCCAAAATCTTTAACACGTTGCCACGTTAAACTATCTTCTGATTTTTCTGGATTTGCATTGTTAAAAAGTATAACCTTAGTTTCAAAATGTGGAACTACGTTAACTTTTAAAGAAGCCAAATAAAGATTTATGTATCGTAAATCTTCTTCTTCATTTGTTTTTCCACAAGTTGATAGTATCAAAATTTTCATAATTTCTCCAAAATACGGAATGGACGGGACTCGAACCCGCAACCCCCGCAGTGACAGTGCGGTGCGCTAACCGATTGCGCCACCACTCCCAGCAACAATTATTTAATTTTACTCTGCGTTACTGTTTCGTAAAGTTTTTCAAACTCTTGATGCGTTGCTACTTCGTCATCAAAATTCTGCTTGTGATACGTCTTTGCTAACTTACGAAAAACTTTCTTGTTAAGTTGAAGTTCTTCACAGATATCATTGATAATGTTTTTCTGTAAGTCTCGTTCTGCGGAAATTCGTGTCATAGATACACTCATATCCTTTAATGCACCTTCCAACTTCAACTTGTCATTCGGTGTTAAATTCATAATAACCTCGTTGTTGTGATGTTGTAAATAAAATGTTTTTCGTTATGAATCTTCTTTTTCTAAGAATCTAGCAATGTATACAGTTCCACCCACTGCACACATCATAACCACTAAAAATATTAGAATTGCGGATAACATATTTTCTCCTATGGTAAGCTCCCAGAGAGGGACTCGAACCCCCGACCCGGTGATTAACAGTCACCTGCTCTACCGACTGAGCTATCTGGGAATATTGTGAGATTCGCACTCACTTGGGGTCATTCAGCAACATCTACATATCAGCAGTTGCCACCGATATGTCTCTGGTATCAGCCTTCACCCCTAGCTTACCAAATTAAAACTTATCTTCCTTTATGGTACTATAACTACCTTTGCATTATCCGAAACTGTTCCAATTGATGCCGAAACAAATGTGGTTCCTGGCGCGATACCCAACAAAAGACCAATATTCGACACTCGTGCTGTTGCATTGTTAGTGGTGGTCCACTCAAACGGACGACCATTCAGTGCTGCGACACTCAAAGGAACACTATCAGCATCAAATGCTGTGGCTGTGTATTGACGGGTAGCACCCACCTTCAGGTCTGAACTATCAGGTGAAACCACAATGTGGTCAATACCCACTTCTGTTACATTCACCACCAATGTACCCACTCTGTTTTCAACAACACAAGTAATAATCGTGGTACCGTAGGTAAGGCCTGTGATTACACCCGTTGCAGAAACGGTAGCAATGGATTCATCACTACTATGCCAACCAAATGTGCGTTGTGCAGCGGTCAGTGCTGTACCTGAACTGTTACGCAAATCTGCGACAACTGTTGCAGGGCGTCCAACATGAGCTGGCTTAGGCAATGTGAGAAGTACACGAGCGACAGGAACCAAAGATACCGTGACGTTCAACGTACCTGTTTTTCCACCCGAAGTTGCGGTAATAGTAGTTGTACCTGCCGACAATGCAGTAATCAATCCTGTTGCGGACACTGAGGCGACGGCTGGCGTGCTTGATGTCCAAGTAGTGGTGAATGATGTCAGTGTATTATTTCCACTGTCCCGTGCAACAGAGGTTGCCTGTAATGTCTGACCAACAAAAAACGTAGGCGGTACAGTTGCCGTTACTGTGACAGTAGCTACTGTTGGGTCTGTTACGAAAATCGTAGCAGTTGCGAATTTACCACCCACTGCCGCTGTAATTGTAGCTTGACCCTTGGATACTCCTGTTACTAACCCATTAACAACTGTTGCGACCGATGTATTATTTGATGACCATGCAACTGTTTGATCTCTCATAACAGAATCACGTTGATCTTTAACAGTGGGCGTGATGTTAATTGTACGTCCAATTTCAAGTTGTGTAGCAGTAACATTTAATGATACTGTTGTTACCACCGGTGTTACTGGAGCCGTAATAACGGCTTCTTCCGTGCACGCGGTAATACTCAATGCCAACAATGTTCCATACAAAATACGCTTCATTTTTTTCTCCTACTAAGGTAATCCGACACAACCGAGTGTTGTGCCTTCTAAGCCGGGATATCCCGACACAGGCCCACTAGGACTCGAACCTAGACAAACGCTTTTGGAGAGCGTTGTGCTGCCAATTACACCATGAACCCAGAGTACACCAGGCTAGAGTTGAACTAGCGACCTTTCGTGTATCAGACGAATGCTCTAACCAACTGAGCTACTGGTGTGCATCTTACAAAATGGGAGTGGTTGGACTCGAACCAACGTAGATTATTAATCGGCAGATTTACAGTCTGCTGCCATTGCCGCTAGGCGACACTCCCAAACTACTATTTTTTCAAATCGTTTTTGATGTCTCGCTTGACCTTTTTAAGATAACCAATTCGCGTTTCATTGTCAACGAATGGTACACTCCAAAACTGTCGTGTATTTGTCTTAAACCACCCAAATACAAATGAATATACTCCTAATACTAACCGTAATTTTACGGCATTGAAATATAACATATATACAGGAAGTGCGGGTGCTCCGTGTGTTAAGTATGTACGAACCTTTTTGTGTGACAATAATGGTTTTGGATAACCATATTTTGGAATTAACGGAACAAACTTATATGCGAATCCTGGTGTGAATACCACATCAAAGAATTCTTCCATTAGTGGTGTACACCGAAACCACCATACAGGTGATATAATGTAAATTCTATCTGCCCATGTCACCAACTCTTGATAATGTTTAATAACTTCTTTCTTTTTGATGGAAAGATCATCTTTATAGAGGTCAATGACTTCTATGGTTTGTGTAGATTCATAGCTTGCGTTATTAGTTAATTCGTCTTTAATGGTTTTAAAAATACCATTATAACAAAAACTTTTCTTATCAGGATGTCCGATGACTATTAAATTGTTCATTTCACTCCTTGTAAAAGTTATAAAACAATAGCGGGGGAGGGATTCGAACCCTCGACCTCACGATTATGAGTCGTGCGCTCTCACCAACTGAGCTACCCTGCCACTTTTCTAATATATACTTTAAACCAAATAAATATTTTATCCAAATTGGAAAACGTTCTCCAATTCTTAACTTCGTTAATTGTACGATAACATCCTACACAACGTGTACCTTCAAGTTTACATATTTTTTTACACGGAGAATTTATAACCACCGAAATATTCCTGTTATGTCAATTAGTATCCATACCGCATTGACAATAACCATTGGATAATCTTTCTTATTAAAGAAACTGTGTAACATTCCACCGTGTCCAAAAAAGAAAAGTAAATATGGTATCCACATAGGAATGTTAGGAATTCTACCAGCTAATATAATTCCACCCACAATTAAAATTAATACAGCCCACCATTTACGTTTAACAATAATGTGCTCTTCTGTTTCTGTTAAAGTTACTGGTTTCGCAAATAAAATATTTTTCATTTATATTGACCAGTATCTATTGAATTCTGGATATCACCACCTTGTAACACTTCTGGTTCGGTATCACCTGTAAACGTAATAACACCAAAAAATATCATTACAACAATAACCAAAGTAGTTGCGATTACTTTTTTAACTTGTTTAGTATCCATAATATAATCTCCTATAAAAAGGTGCGAGCCAGATTCGAACTGGCGTGGGATTTCTCCAAAGGTTTTGCAGACCCGTGCCTTCAGCCACTCGGCCATCGCACCGTATGCTCCTGGAGGGACTCGAACCCCCAACCCACTGAGTAGAAATCAGTTGCGCTATCCAATTACGCCACAGAAGCAGTTAATGTATTTGACCAAATTACAAAATATATTTTATTTACCTAAACTATGTCGAATAGGTTTTCCTGTTTCATCAACACACACAAATACCATCTCATCAATATCAACAATAACTTTTTGTGTAGTTAAATCTCGTACTTGCACTTCCAAAGTAATAGAAGTTTTTCCAACGGTTTTTAACGCCACTCCGATTTCAACAACATCCCCTTGATATGCAGGTGCAACAAAGTTAATAGCAGACATACTTTTTGTCACAACTTTTTTATGTCTGGTTTCGATTGCCGCATAAATTGATGCTTCTTCGTCAACCCAAGCCAAACACCGGCCCCCGAACAATGTGCCGTTTATATTTAAATCACCTGGTTGCACCAATTTTCTAGTTAAGAATCTCATAAAATTTTTGTTTAAATGTTATGCCCCAAGCAGGAGTCGAACCCACAACCCTCTGATCCGAAGTCAGATGCTCTATCCAATTGAGCTATTGAGGCGTATCAGGTAGGAGGGAGTCTCTCCCCCCGCTCCACAGGCGGGTGCCCCTACCATCTGGGCCGCATACCTGAATTATGTTTTCATATAATACCATTGGGAATAATTATATTTTTCTTACGCTGCCATCTTCGTTTTCGGTACACTTTCGAAACCAAATTACGCCTGCTTCATTTCTATGTTTTCCGAAACACAATACCGCGGTGATACCAAAATTCCACGGATCATTAGGGTTAACCTTCTTGCCATTCACTCGTAACTGCGTGGGATTCTTTTTGAACTGTCCTTTACTCTTGACGAATCCAGCCGATTCAAAGACATCCAGTATGGTTTGTTTTTCTGGTAATTCAATAAATCGTAAACCAACTGCGAACACACAATCTGCCACACTATTTCTATCCAGCTTCGTACATGTCATCACATCTTCTAATGAGGTGATATCATTAAAATCTTCGGGAGTTAAAAACGGCTTTTCATCATCCATGTATTAATCCCATAATCCTTCGTAATACTTTCCAAACAATCGAAGTCCATTAATGATACGTACTTGGTTTACATATTTTTCCGTCCAAGTACAATTTTGTTTACTTTCAAAGGCAAAAATCATTTCATCCATGACCCAATCCCATCGCTTAAAATAATTGTCATCCGTATCCCAATCATTTTCAGTCGGTGGAGCTGCTGATTTGCGAAGGTGTTCGGGAACATCTTCGTCATCAACATGTGGTGCGCCGTGTTTTGTTTCTTTCAATTGCTTAAGCATAGGAAGAATGATATGCGCTAATGTCACATCCATGCTCCATGTATCCCATGGATCAATTTTCACAGAAATCTTCTGTTCTTTGTTTGAATCTTTTGGATAGCGACCAATGGAAACTTTCATATTAATATTCAACCTTGATATAATGTTCTGTTGTGAGATGCATCTTTTTACGATAGAAATGTTTCATCTTGTAAGCCAACATTACAACTACAACTATAAAATTGAAAATATAATTCATCATCAATGGAATATTCCACAACATAATAGCATACGTTGTCATGAATACTTCACCAATAAACCAAAGTAACAACATAGGCCAACCGATATGACATCGTTTATCCGTAATGGTTCTAAACAACTCCGGAATAGCATTAATCGTGAGAAAAATACTCCCTATATATCCAATCGTTTCCATATTATTTACCCAAATGTTTTTATGCACTCGGAGGGACTCGAACCCCCAATCCATTTCTGGAACTTGCTCCTAAGGCAAGCGCGTAGACCAATTCCGCCACGAGTGCAACAACTACTTAAAACTTCGTCTGGTCACGTTCCGCAGAACACGCCATATGGTCAGCCCAATGAATAATATACGGAAGATTTGTTTTCATTGGATATACCGAATGATTCTTCAAATAAGCCTTGTTACTATCATCATACATACCATCAGACAACTTGATTGCAATAAATTCCTTTTCCGTAACAGGAATCTCAAACTTTTGTAGAAGGTACAATGCACGGTCAGTAACAGTCATATACTGAATGTTATCATTGTACTTGTACATCTCCCCACGTTTACGATGCCAATCACTGTCTTGGTCAAGATAATAAGCACCTTGCTCATTACCCAACTTACCCAAGTCGTGATGTAATGCTGCGAAAATCATTTCTTGCTTGGTAAAATCAATATCACCACCAATTGCTTTGTATACGGTAGCGACCTTCATAGATGCCTCTGCAACGTGAACTACGTGGTCAAGGTATCCGCCAGGAAATGCATTATGATAGTGAACCTTTCCCGATGCAGGTGCTGAAATAAGCTGCTCTCCAAACACTTCATACATCTGATTTAGCTTTTCTAGACGAGAATCTTCGGCAAGAAATGCATTGAACTTCTCTAAGTTTTTCTTAGCTTTCTCTTCGTAGTCAAACATAACCGTTTCCTTAGTAATTAAAGTTTTGGAAATCCTCTGTATACAACTCCCTTAACAAATATAACAGTGTGGGGTCCGAAAAGTCAACCCCCAAATTATTAGGATATCTTCTATATAAAGTATTATCTAAATTATACCCCAATTTATTTTTTATGAAATTCGATAAATTTTCTCTATTTTCGTATTTAAAAATAGTTAATTTTTGTTGTGGTCCTTCCAATAAAAAAGTTTGTGATACAATAAACGGTACTCGTAAACAATTATCTGTATAACTTGTTATAGATTTACCAAATCTATCTTTAATACTATCGGCCACGTTGGTCCAATAATCACTTTCACCATTTTTATATACTGCTCTAAAAAAATCTTTACGTTGACTTTTTAATATCAACATATCTTTTATAAAGAGTATTGTATCTAGTGTAGTAGGTAATTTATCAGCGTGTACTTTACACTTACCACACATACATACACTAAAAATGTGATTTAATCCAGACCGAAATCTATTCACAGGATGACGAACAGTTGTAAATGAATCAAGTATTCCATACTGAGATATTAATTCTTCGTATGAACTATGCGTCTGTTCATTTACATCCATATAAGGGAAAAATGTTCTCATCACTGCCGTAGATGCAGTTTTGGGAACATTTACCCATAACCATTGTTTATCTTCAATTTTAGATTGAATTAACATTTTATACTATTAAGGTCACCCTATTTGTTCTAGATTGCTGTCTGGTCCATAGTTCAAAGATTGTAGGAACCGTTGGTACTTTTAGTAATACCATATTTACATCATCCAATAGCTTGTCTGCTTTTTTATTATTACACGTACTACAACTTGTAACTACATTTGTCCACTCATCCTTACCACCCTTTGCTACTGGATGTATGTGGTCACGAGTAAGAAACTCATGTGATTTCATCTGATTACGTGTACGTCCGCAATACTGACAAGTGTATGCGTCACGGACAAATAGATTTTTTTGTGTAAGTAATGCTGGCGTCCTAAATACCCGACGACCCTTGATATAGTGTTTCAGAGCAATCATCAGTGGTATAGGAAACGTTTGCCTTGGTGACCGTACCACCAAATTCGGATGTTCCTCAACTATGATAGCCTTTCCTTCCAAAAACATCAACAATGCTCGTTTGGAAGATACCACTGTAATGGGTTCGTACGTGGCATTTAGAACAACACACTTTGTTGTTTCCAACGCCATAAATTTACTCCTGAGGTTTGATATCGTTTAGTAATTGATTGATACTCTTGTCCGTTAACATTTGTAATATGTCACGTGCCTTTGCTGCTGTTTCGTAATCTTCTTCCTCAATAGAATATTTCATAGCATCCTTCAAAACAATTTCGTACTCAGATTGTCGTACAACAGCAACGTGAGTATGTTTGTTGTTTATAGGATTTATCTGGAATAGTTCTACCTTATCTAAATTTTCCCGAATACCTTTTTTAATTTGTTTTATTAAATATTTGTATACTACTAATCTATTTTCATTCAGAAATTTCTGAATTATATAGAAAGGTTTCGGTGGTAGGTTTAACATTACTTATCCTTCTTTTTAATATTCTTTTTCTTAGTTACTTTCTTAATTACTTTCTTCTTTGCCGCAGTTTTTGTAGGAGTGTCGGTTTCACCCGTTTCTACTCCTTTACAAAATACTCGTCCATCGGTATGAACATATCTGGTTTTGAAATGCCACCCACGAGGAAATTTTTCACCTTCTGGTTTTTTCTGTGTACTGGGTGGTGGTGCAATCATTCGTTGTACGCAGTATGCGCAGGTCACTCGACCAATATCCGCTGCAACTTCTACTTCTTCATTATTACATTCACCACAAGTCAAATACCTACGACCAGTAACCCGAAGTGCTTCCGTCTTTGTCAACCGCTTAATTCTACGCTTCAATGCCATGTTAACCTCGTGCTTTCCAAAGTCTGTATTGTTTATTCCACCGAGCTTCGAGAAACTTCACTTTGTTTTTTGCCCAACTAGGAGAGTTTAGTTCTTTAACTATGTCGTTTAATTCAAGTATGCGAATTCTTGCGTTAAACAACTGTGCTAAAGTTTTTGCTTCGACAATCAACGACATCACCTTCATATATTCGGATTCAATATACTCTTTTTTTGAGTCTGTTCCAAATATACTGTTAAGGTAGTGTTTAATTTCTTCATACATTGTTTACTCCAACAAAATGTAAACACTAACCGTTAAGTGGACCTGAGGGGAATCGAACCCCTGTCCGAGATTGCTTCCTACTAAATGTTTATGTGTGTAGTCAGTTATTTGAATTCATTCAGTTCTCATTAACTAACAAACGTAAACTGAATATAGAACCGAAGTATCACCTTGAATACGGTTCCTATCAAGGCTATACCACATAAATGAACAAATTAACCCTATGCGGTAATCTCAGATTAATTCGTCAGGCTGCAATTAAGCAGCGAGGGCTAAAGTATAGTTGCCAGTTAGATTTTTTGGTCTGTTTTACTCGTCTTACCAAACGAGACACAAAACTTAATCATCCACACCCCGTCGAAACCAGGACAGGCCCGTATCTACTATACATAGATATACTGTAATATAAAAAGACCAACTTGATTTGTCAAGTCGGTCTTAATATATAGTACCAAATAATAAATTTATACCACAGCTCTACCTTTATCTTGTTCCCAATCACGTTCTGGTCTTACTTCAATGTTCTTTTCCCATACCGCTTTCAGTAGCGGTGCAGAATGACCATTTTGTTCACTATATCGAATCAGTGCATTTAAGTCTTTTGGAAAACACGTTCCACCGAATCCAAAACGCCCATCGTGTCCAGGTACTTGCCAATGACTTGTACCCAATCGTGGATCTAAACTTAATATTTTTTTAATGTGATCATATTTAATGTCAACTTTTTGACATATTTGGTAAATTTCATTAAGAAATGCGACTTTCGTAGATAACATTGTATTTGCCACATACTTAATCATTTCCGCTTCTTTTGCTTTTGATATCCATACTTGTGACTGCGGAAATCTTTCGTAATATAATGTTGATACTGGCTTTATGTCTAATCCAGTGTCTCTTTCGGAATATCCTAATGTAATATTAATCTGTGATACGAAGTCGTTGATATAATTTCGTTCTGTTAAAAATTCTGGATTGAAACATACCGTGATATTTGGAAATTCTTCTGCCAGTTTATCGGTTGTTCCTGGTTCTACCGTAGATTTTAGTACGCATATTGGTTTGTGACCAACCTCTACGCTTGCAATATCTCGAAATACGTTACGAACAATATCAATATTACAGGTACCATCACTATTCATAGGTGTAGGAACACAAATAAAAATTATTTGTGCTTTGGTAACTACATCTTGTATAGAACTTTCTGTACAGTTCTTATTGATGTCGTATGTAACTACGTTATTTATGGATTTGAAACCTTCGTTTACTGCCGTACCTACATAACCAAGTCCTATAACACCTATGGTATTCATGTTGCCCTCGTAATTGGACCTATATTAGATCTTTTACTATACCAACCATCATTTGTTGATATATCGTGAATTTGTTTAAATGCCGCATCGTACTTGTGTGCCAACTTGTACATATCATAATTTTCAACTGCAAAATTTCTAACATATTCTCTGGAAATTTCACCGTTTTCTATACGTTCCAGTCCAGCTAAATAATCTCCCAACGTTCTACACTGAAATCCTGTTTTACCGTGTTCAATTGTTTCTGTAAAACTTCCATATGACGAACCAAGAACAGGAGTACCACACAATTCTGCTTCTACGGTTACTCCACCAAATGGTTCAACATAACGAGTTGGCATAAATACAGCCATTGCATTACCTAAAAATTCAGAACGAGATTTACCGTGAATTGGTGGAACATATGTTATATTTGGAGCAACTAAATATGGAGTTGGATCTCCTTGACCACAAATTTTAAATTCCAAGTCTGGTCGTTTTAGTGCTATTTCTTTTACTATATGCACACCTTTTATATCGGATAATCTGCCAAAATATGCAACATATTTTTCTGGATTTGGATTGAAGTCCCAATCATCCACTTTAAAGTAATTTGCTATTACCCAATTGTAATCATGTCCACTCTTACCTTCTCTACCAATTTCATAATGGTACCATGCATTACTCTCAAAAATACGGAAACTTTGATATGAATTGGGATAACCAATTCCAGTTTCTACTTTTGGATTAGTAAAATCAGAGATTGCCGATTCGTGTGCATATCCGAAAGGTAAGCAAATAATATCGTGTGTGTCAAGGTTTCGTGCAAGTTGAATTTTCAATCGTTCATTAAATATTCTGTAAAGTTCATTTCCGGTATTTGCCAAATCACCAATAAAATCTGTCGGCATAACGTCCCGATTTCCATACAATTCTTTAAATAATTTTGTACGAATACCGGTCCATTCGTCAAATGACATTAGATTGACATCATACACCGCACCACTGTGTGCACCCTCAACACCGTAATGTATAACGTCATATCCAACCGATTGCATCATTGGAGCAAAACGTTTTACCTTACCAGTAAAGGCACAGTGACTAAATTCATATGTTGTTTGGGTATGTGGAATACCTAGTAAATGTAACCGCATAAAAATTAGAATTTAATTTCTAAGCGAGTTAACTGGTCTTTTAATGCTTCCACATATTTTTGTGGGGAATCTGGTAGTTGCGCTTCTAGTATTAACGCTTCAATTTCTTCTACCGACAATTTTGTAATAAACTGTTCATTTGGATGAATCTTTGATGCCATAACCTAACTCCTTGTGAATAACCGTACTCATATAAGTACAAACTTCAATGTACCAAAAAACAAAAATGGGAGAGTTTTTCACTCTCCCATTTAAGTTCTACTTAGAGCGTTTGCGTATTACGCGAGCGTCCAAGCGGAGATGTAACGACCCTTAGCCTGCGGACGGGTCGAAGCGACCATACCATCCTGCTCAAACATACCGTTGCTGAAAACGGAGTTGATGAACGAGAGGCGGGTACGAACCTGCTCAGTACGAACACCATCACGGGTAAGATAGGTGTGAACGTCATCCGCCGTTACAACGCCATCCGTGCGACGGCTGGCCAGACCACGGAGGTACGAAGAAATGCGACGGGTCGTAGCCTCACGCTCCTGCGTGTTGTAGGTCTTGACCGTGAAACGGGTGTTGCGATTGCGATTTGCCATAAACATAACCTCTTTATAAAAAGTTTGATGCTATGAGATATCCGATATTTGTACGAGCGTCACCACATTGGCGGGTGGGCTTCGGAACTGTCTCGTTCAGTACCAACACATTTAATATATGTCGTAGTGTTTACTTTGTCAATACCCCTAAAAAATCTGGACAATTACTAAATTAGATTTATTTATTAGAAGTTAAAATTGGTGTATTGAAGTCAAAGCTTTCGTCCAAAACAAATACTTTCTGATTGATAGCGGCGCTGATATTGTTAAGAATTGCAACGACATCAGTACTTTCGATATCACCATACCACAACTTACCAAACTCACGAGTTGCGATTGATACATTGTGTAACGCATGCTTGCTGAACGAAACGTTACCTACCTTTCCACATAGCTTCGAAGCTACGTCAACTGCTGGTTGTACATCTTCTGCTTGCCAGAACATAATTGCCTCATGATTGAGGTTCTTGATTCGTCACCTGTGGTGACACGGATTCCATCATTTCATTATACTGAATAGTATAACACGTTGTACATAAACAGGGTGATTGTGGTATATTCTTTCTTCTGATACCATTTAAACCACATTCTTGACACACCTTTGCCGATTCCCTTTCTATCTTGTACGAGATACAATCTAACACATACTCTTGGTCTTTGTCAAGTACTGGCGTAAATATAACATTTAGCATAGAATGGCGTATACTAATATTATCTATATTAGCAAATGATAATTTACTAGCTATAGCGTACGCTTTCTCTATTAACGTATGCCATCCTGGCTTTGTTATTGCTTTAGCTTGATCTATTTTCATATTTTGTTTTTTCTTTTCTTTTTGCTTCTTTTTCTTTTCTTTTATAGGCTTATGTCTTGGGCATGACAAAGCCCCTAAAAACTTAGTATATAGTTTTTAAATTATTTTGATTTACCGCACGTGCACGTACGGGTTGTGTTTTATATGTAGTGACTGTTAGCCGGTAAACGGCAACTTTTTCATTTCACGAAAAATTTCGTCGGCAGAAGCTCTAGAAATTTCTGTATCATGTTGTTCCTGTTCAAATTTAATTTTCTTTGACTTCTGAGGAACTTTTCCACTTAATTTCTTTACTAACTGAGCAATTTGCTTATCTGACGGTATCATTTGACCTCTTTATTTCCAGGGTTCTTTGTTTTCATTATCATCTTCTTCATCATCATCCGAATTATCTTCAAACAACTGCCGAAGTTCTTCAACATCTTTTTCTGTCATTTTACTATATGTAGGATCATTTTTCATCTTTTCGATAAGTCCTTCGAACGACGGGGATGAATGCCTACCATCTTCTGTTTTGAACACTTGAAGCATCGAGCGTGGGTGCATGTTTTGACTGTCAAATTCCTTTGTTGCTGCTCCCAATGCATCTACGAAGTTCTCAGATGCTTCCATTGTAGCCTGTGTCATCTGTTGTATTTTATTAATTTCTATATACGTGGTTTTTGCTATCGTAAGTATTTCCGTTACAGTAGCTACCATCTTTGATACTAATATAACTAATACAATTGTACCAACAAGAAATCCACCTGCTAACAAACCTAATATAAAATTTTCCACTCTAACCTCACTTGTTATCCTATACCAAACCCTGTTTGATTACGAAATACGATTGGCATCTCGCATGGTTCAAACTCGTCTATAACTGAGTTGTATTTATACCACAATTTCATACTATTCGTTTCTATATTAGGTCGAATAATATTAACCATGCTTTTTTCGATTACTGCGTACTGATATGTAGAACCATCTGCTAAATCACGAAGATTATTTTTAACTGCGTAGATAGCATCTTCAAGTTCCGTACATATCAACGGTGTTCTTCTTATTCCCAATGGAATGAGATTTCTAATATCAATTACCGTAACGGTATATACTGTATTAGAAATCATCGTGCGAAAACTCACCTGAGTCCGATTCGTATTTACGTAGACGAGTTTTTAACACACTAACTTCAAATAATAATTCGTTTGTGGTTTCTACTTGACTGTAATACTTTTCACGCCACTCATCTACTTCTTCACGAAGAGATGCGATTTCTTCTTTCACCGCGTCTAATTCTTCACGTAATTCTCTTCGAAGTACTGCATGTTCATCAACTACGGTTTTACTCAACCATAGTTTTTCAATGAGTTTTAGGAATACACCACCAATTATGGCAGCCCCACCTGCGGTAGCCGCTTCGGTTGAAAATATATTCAATTCTGGCATTATTTAGTTATGTTAAATTTAACCAGAACCTTTTTCATAAGTAATCGAAACTGTGTCAACCTTGTTAAGCTAAATAAAACACCGGCGCCTAAAGCATTTAGTACATCGTGCCAGTGAATACGTCCATGCATTAGTATTCCCACTAACACACCAAATACAAATACCATAGTGCATAACATGTTTACTTCTGTGTTGTTTCTCATGACATATGAAATTATTAGTATACACAACCAATTATAAATATATCAATTTATTTTATCAATTCCAAATCTTTTGCTGGTGCTGAAAATCTAACATATTTATCAAATTCCATCGCTACCCAAACACGAGGTTCACTGTCAATCAGCTCATCAATGTGAGGGCTGGATAGTAATATAACGTTATACCCAGAAGTTTTTAATCTAGCGGTTGCACCGGTGATTAATCCCGACTGTTCATATGAGAGTGAATTCATAAATTCAACCTCACTTCAAACTATCTAGTACGTACGAATTGCAGAGTGGTTCAACCTTCATAACAATTAATGTATCACGAGAGGAACGTGCGATACTCAACAACGAAGGGCACGACACCCGTGTCCATTCGTCTTGTTGTGCCTGCTGATCTTTATCAGAGGTGTACCCAAAATACAGCAGTGAACAAATACATGCAACAGTGAATGCCCAAAATCTTACATTAGACCAATTAATCTTCCTCGTCGTCGTATTCTCGTTCGTCATCATCATAACCCTCTTCAAAAAGTTCAGTGTCATCTGCCAAAACTTCGGCGCCAATAATACCATCTTCTGTAATAAAAGATGAGCTGTCCAACGCTTCTTCTACATAAGTTACGGCGTCCAATGCATCCTCACCATAACAGACAATATTTACAGGAACAACAAACTTCTGCATCTTCTTCATATTTAATACCTCATTACAATTTTGTCAAGCTACTATTATTTAAATAGTGATTAAATTCCGTTAGGTGTCATTGACCATGTAATATCTTCTACATCAGTTTCATTCAATATAATTGAATTAACGTCTTTTTGAAAATCGTTTAAATTATCCAACTCAAATAATGTTTTCTTATAAACATATTTAAAAACACCAACCTGTGCCAACACATCTGCTTTGTTAATGATTAAATCTGTAACGCCGTTGATGTTCGTTGCTTGAATTACACCATCCAAATCCAACCATCTAATTTTTCTCTTACGTCCCGTGGTTGCGCCAAACTCACCACCAATCTCTTGAATCTTTTGTAAAATAGAATCATTTTCATCTTGAAAGGTAGTTTTAAATCCTGAATAGGTTTCATACGCTTTCATTATACCAAAAATGTGTCTAAGTTTTTTTGGTGGAATACCATTTAAACAAGCTGCGCCTACGGTGCAATGGGACGATGTTACGTATGGGTAATCTCCCCAATCAATATCAATTTGAAATCCTTGTGCACCCTCACACAAAATTCGTAATGGGGTAGAATTTACATGTAAAAAGTTGTACAATGGGGTAGAATTTACATGTAAAAAGTTGTACAAATCAATAATTTCATATGGTAAATCCGTACTGTTATATTTGACTAATTCGGAAATCCGGGTACCAGTACGGGCATACTTATCACGATATGTTGGTCCAATACCTTGTCTAGTAGTTCCAATCTTGGTATCTGTACCATCTTCTTCGATGTGTTTATTGGTGGTAACGTGTACACGTTTATCTATATAAACTTTACCGGTAAATCCCAAACTCCGCAACATATCTAGTTCTTCATATAGTTTCTGTATGTTTACGACACAACCAGGACCAATGATACTAGGAATTCCATATAAAATTCCAATCGGAACTTGGTGCGTAACAACTTTCTGACCATTGTGATAAACGGTATGTCCTGCGTTTGCTCCACCATTGTATCGCAAAACAACATCATAATTTTTTGCAAGATGATGTGCAACTTTACCCTTACCCGTGTCACCTGCTTGTAAATCTACAATTACGTCTGCGTAACCAATCATATTTATATCCTCATTTAAATACTATCAAATTTTATTTTTTCAATAACAAAAGTATCACCTGGATCTGTTTTACGACCCCACGGGAACGCAACTTCTGAATGTGTCAAAATATTTTTTTCTTTTGCGTCTGGGTATCGTCTGTATAAACTTGACAACAGTACACCCAAACTTTTATACTGCTCTTCACTGTACGGGGTTCCGTTTTTTCCCTGCAAACAAATTCCAATACTAAAACTATTCCACATAGTAAATCCGTTGTGTAAGGAAATCCCAGCATGCTTTGCTGTATATTTTGGATTCACAAACTCATATATCTTACCATTTTTTGATATGAAATAATGATAAGATAACTTACGTTTACGGAGAACTTTATGAGTGGTGGCAGCATTAGAGTTAGCCCCATCGTTATGTATAATAACATAATTTTTGGTGCTATCTCTTATATTACCTTTTGGTAGTGGCATTTTTATCAATTGCAATTGGAACAGCGTTGCAATCGTTAATAATTTTAGCATATAACCTCCAATTCATAAAATAATATGGAGATTAACAAAAGTCAACCCCTAGGATGATTACGTATTCAACTACACATTATGGGGAACTTTTCTGCGAGAGCAAGATAATTTCGATATAAATCGGAACTGTGGTCCTGAGTATCTTGCCATAACATACGAAACACACCGCGACTCTTAATCACACGCATAATTCGATATCCCAGTGATGCTTTTTCATAAAAGGGTGTGACATATCCTTCGGAGTCAATATGATGCATTGTACCACAGTGGTAGAACCACGGAGCAAAGGGAATCTTCGTGACAATATCACCATCATTTACCCACCGATGATGTGGGAAGGGTAGTGTATTGAAGTAATTAATGAATGTACGATTTCCCACACGAGGACTACCATAGGTGAATAATCCTGCTGGGGTTGGAAGTGTATCATCCGTGGCAAACCGATAGGCCATAATAGTAGCCATTGCTGCACCTAAGCTATGTCCTGTAAACCAAACTTTTTTCTGTGTATGTTGTGCTTGTAATATGATGGGCTTCCAAACTTTATCAACATAATGGTTGAAGCCAATATGCAGTTTACCATGCTTCACGGTGGTTTTAGAAATACTTAAATCAGCTTTTATATCGGAGAATTGTTTTACTTCTGTACCACGGCATGCAATAATGAAATTGTTATCATCTTCCAATGTGAAAGCGTCGGCACCTTTATGTCCGTAATACACTACTTTAAAACCTTCAAAGTTCACACGCATAAATGCCAAATCTTTATATACGCAATTACTAAGGTTTGCAAAAAATGCACTTTGTTCTATTAATGTTTTTTCAGAAATCATAACGTTACCCGTGAGCCAATCAGTAAGAAGTTTAAAGGTTTTTGTTGCGGTGTAATCATAACACGATGTGCTGCTGTCACGCCAAAACGGCGTGTTAATTTATAATCCCATCCACTACCTAACATCATGCTAACGCTTGTGTTTGTTGTGAGTCCCGTCATGGAATTATATGCCACAGGACTACCCATTAAAAATACTTGGGGAGTTACTGTTACCCGAGGATTTATGATGATGGGTGGGTGCATCCAGAATGCCACTGCTGATGTTGCCCAACTTGTATTGTACCCGTGAGTTTCTACAACTAAACTATCAGGCATATATGTTAGTGGAATCTGGTACTTATCAAAAAATATACGACGAATTTCTGCACTGTCCGTAACGACATTACGCTGTCCATTCGGCATGAACAATCCAATAGCACCTAAACTGACACCGTATACACCATATTTAGGATTGGGTTTTACCCAAGTATATCCGGTCATTTGCATCAATGTACCTTTTAAATAGGCACTGGTGCTACCAAATGAGTGGATAGTGGTTAATTTTCCTTTTTTGAAACTCATCTTGGTATAGGATAATGACAAAGCACCTTGGTCTAATGTAGACCACAACATAGTGGTCGCGCCATAACTCTTGTCCCCTGCCAATGAGGATTGTGAAACACCCACAGTAATGATTTGTGACACACCACCAGCAGGATCTTGTCCTGTTGTTAAGTCGGATGCCACCATAAGAGGATTTACCCGTGCCTCATTTTTTTTCTTTTCATCTTTTTTATCTTCTTTCTTTTCTTCTTTTTTCTCTTCGGATTTTTCCTCTGATTTACTTTCTGATTTGCTTTCTTCGGATTTACTTTCAGATTTACTCTCAGATTTACTTTCCGAACTACTTTCTGACTTTGCTTCTGCTTTGGCTTCCGTCTTGGTTTCACCGCTTGAACTACTGGAACTACCTGATGATGAACTACTTGACGAAGAACCGCCTGATGAGGATGATGAGCTACTAGGTGCAGGAGCGTCAGGCTTAGGTGCCGCCGGAGTTGGGGGTGGTGCTGTAGGTGCTGCTGAGGTGGCGGCACTTGATGCGGCGCCGGATGCAGCAGAACTAGCGGAGCTACTTGCCGCTCCTGATGCCGCACTTGATGCTGCACTAGATGCTGCCGATGACGCTGCGCTAGATGCGGCACTTGAAGCTGCCGATGACGCCGCACTAGATGCCGCAGCACTTGCCGCTGCTGTAGCGGCTGCCGCGGCGGCTTGTGTTGCTGCCTGTGTGGCGGCTTGTTGTACAACAGGATTGTTTGTAACAGGACATGGAGTACTCATAATTAATTGATTAATCCATGTCATTAATTCACCAGCAGCTGCCTGCTGTGCCGTGAATACTTTTGCCTGATTTCGAAATACCACTGTTACGCCAACATTACCTAATGGGAACGTTGCGGTTTGTGCTACACCCGTACAAGGATCCAACCAAGTTTGTACAACAACTTGGGCATCAACCTTGACGGGTAATAGACATAATAATGCTATTAAAAAAAATTTTTTCATTTTCTAATTTTCATCACACTATCTTTGGAAACAATATGTGATGTAATGGATTGAGTTTTTATAGGAATATTTTCAAACACATAGGCGGTGACTTCTTTTGTGGCACGAACTTCCACAATTTTCCAGCAATGTGTGGGAACAGCAACACGTTTAATTTGTTGACGAACACCCACACATCCTGCTTGCACAAACACACTATCATGTGTTAACGCTAATTTACGGATATGTTCTTCCAAGGCTTTCCATTGCCCACGATTTAATCCGGGATATTGGGGTACCATGTTGGTGAAATAGAAGCTCTCTGCCATGATGACAGGACCATTACATACATTGTCTGCGGCAGGAGATAAATGTCCTCTATCGAATCCTGACCCCACATAATCATCACTGATATCGCTATCTACTGGGAGTGCAGGATCGGGGAGAAACTTATCGTTTCGTTTTACGGGATTTGTGCATTGAATTTTCTTTGTGGTCACCCACCATTCAACTAATACGGGATACTTTTTACTCTTGGAAAACACAGTTTCATAATTGCTATGCTTCACACGAACCGTATCCTGTGCCTGTACGGGGAAGGTACAGACACACAGCAACAATAACAATTTTTTCATATCAATCTCTTGGGGGATAAATACCGACTAAGGCAATGCAATATTTCATATTTGCAGGTGCATCCATTTTCGGTAACGCAAACGTTTTCATCCCATCATAAGGACCAAATCGGTCACCTAATAAGGAATATAATGCTTGATACTGTTGTACTGGTAATCTACTACCATCACACACATGCCAATCAGCTGGACAATATGCAAATGTTAGTAACCGAATTTCACCTATAAATGGATCCATAAACACCTCACGATTTAAAAATTCCTTTCTTAATCATACGAACAAGAATTTTTGCTGTTGCATCTTCCAATGCCTTTTTGGTTGTTGTACCGATTGTACTTTGATTAAATTTAATTTCACCAAAGTTATCATCGTTCATTAACGTAAGTTCACGAACAGTCTTTGCTTCACCCAAACCAGAACCGGTAAAATATTCTCCGGTTTCCGCATTAACAAATTTAATTTGTAATCCCAATCGTGTCACAACTTTGTTTTTCACACCATCTTTCAAATTTATGGTTTCGTCCTCTGATACGGAAAAATCATAAACTTCTGCGTATACAAAGTATTGTGCCAACTTAATCTTGCCTCGACCATCCAACTTGTTTTCGGTGATACCTGATTGTGATGCTTGAAACTGCTTTACCATACGATTTTTAATTTCTGTCTTATCTTCGGTAAAGGTAAAACGGTTGGTTTCTTCCATGTATTCAACAATAATGTTGGTAACACCCAATCCAACACGTTTGTCTTTTAATTCTGGATACATTGCGAATACTTCTTCGTTGATACCGATGTTCAATAATTGAATCGGAACTTTTGGTCCTTCATAATCCAATAATGAATCAATATTAATTTTCTTTTCAAACGATGCACGATATTCTTCTGTTTTAGTGCTTCCCACTACCTGAGCTGATAGCATAGTGGGAAACATTAACAATACCAATAATTTTTTCATATTATTCTTCGTGTGCTGATTCTACTTTCTTGACAGTAGATGGAGAGAACTTTTCTAACCCAGCAATACCAAATGATCCTAGGGTAATGTACATGAATGAATTATAGACAAATTCGTGAATTTCTAATTTGATTCCGTATATACCTGTAATGATATCCGTTGCGGAATACAATGTCATTACAGCAAACGCCATAAAACCAATAATTGTTTTTTCGTTATAATGATTGCTATCTTTGAAAATTTGTGAGAAACGACTTAATACCGTTTCTTGAATCTTTTTTGTATCCATAAAATTCTCCTAAATTATTACCACTTTGGTTCGGCTTTTGTCCAATCATCCTTTTTTGGTGCTGGTTTTGCTGCAGGTGCAGGTGCTGATGAGCCGCCGCCTGAACCACCCTTTACAGTGTTGTTGTTTTCAAGGTTGAGATTAATAACAGGAGCTGCAGCAGCTGCGGGTGCTGGTGCTGCGGCTTCTTCTCCTCCCATAATATTTTTACCGATAACACCTGCGATGGCTGTTACAATGATAGTAACTAAACCAATGATGGCATTTTTTAATCCACCTCCACTTGATTCTTCTGACATGTACTCTCCTAGTTAACGTTGAATAATAACCGCAATTTTCAATAACCGACCTGTGTTGTCCATTAATACTAAATCATAAGCACCCACAGGAATTGTAGAATAATCTAACGCAACATTCATATTTGGTTGTGTTGCGGTAAAACCGTAATTATGAAGTACCGACCCATTAATATGTGTCAACTGAAAACTATATGTTGCGCCTGGTGTTACGTTAACTCGAACACTAAATGGTCCAGGTGTTATGGGACTGGATATTGAGGATATACTTAATAAAGTTGAGGCAACCCCCAACGAAACCTCTGATCCTGTTTCCCCACCGCCAACGACGATGGGGGTTGTTGGAAAATCGGTGTGATTACAGCCGATAGTTGCTACGAGCAATGAGTATGTGAGAAATTTTTTCATGGTTGTTTGAAGAAGTTGGCACCAATCAATTTGATGGTGGTTGTGTTAAAATTAATTCCTACTTGCTTACCTTTATCGTCCGCGGCGTCCATTGTGGGATAAATTTGTACGGTCGAATTTAAATTTACACCCGCTTGTACAGAACTAAATTCTAATTTAAAAGGAACCAACGCATTACCTGACATAAAATTTTTAAAGTCGCGGTCAAGTGCACCAAAACGAATCACACCCTTGTCATCATTCACGAAGGAAATCCAACTTGGAGTGTTCACTTCTAACTTTTCAAATTTTACTTTTGTAGGATCATATTTTACTTCAAATTGTAATCCTGACAATTTTAAATTTTTGGTGTCAACATTAAACGGAATACTAAGTGTATTACCAGTAACAATGACATTGTTCAAGTTGACATCAATACTACTTGCTCCTGGAACAATGAAATTACCCATTCTAAATGCTGCTTGTTGTTGTTGTGCTGCTGTAGCGGGTGATGAGTGAGACAAATTTACATCACCACGTAACACATATTTTAATGTCACGTTTTGATCTACTGTACTGGTTTGCAGTTGTGTGAAGGTAGGATTGGTAAATGTTCGCCATGAAGCAAATCCTAATGAGTCATAGGTTTCACCACGAATCGTGGGAATAGATACCATACATGTTCCTGTACATCCTGCTGGGGCTTTCAATAATGTATCCAACCCTGCCACTGCATTGAAGATGCGTTGCAAATCGCCACCATCAAATTCTCTGTTGTTGTTGGCGTCGGCGGCAAAATACTTGATGCCACGGTCAATGTTTTGATTTTTAAATGTCTTGTCGAGATTTTGTGTAATCCATTCTTGTACCGCAGCGGTGTAATCAGATACCGTGACACTGGCGCGACTTAATGCCGCAATACTATCCGCGGGTACCATCAATCGCATTCTGTACCAACTACTCGGTTGTAATTGTTGTCCAAATCCAAAGTTTCCCGTACCACCTACTGCTGTGTTAGCGGCTTCTGTGGGCTGTGTTGCGGTATCTGTGACGGACAAGCGCATCATTCCTTGTAATCCTGTTGATACATTTGTACCGTGACGTACTGTACCTGATAATAAATTATTGGCGCCTGGTGCGAGTTCTATCCAAACACCCTTTCCACCGTGACCGTCAGGAGTATTTACTGTATTGGTCATGGTGCCGCCGGCAGCATCGTACCCAATAGCAAAGTTCATGTAGATGGAATCGTATGGGAATCCGGCAGCAACGTTGGTGACACGGAAGCGCATTCTGATGTAACTGGCATGTGCAAGATTTTCTGCACTCGCCACACTTACATGAATACGATTAATGGCGTGGTGAGGAACTGTTGTAGTATTACATGTATATTGGGCATTCATGTAATTGTTCCATCCATTATTGGTCGTGTTATTTGCGGTGCGATTGAAACGACAATTGGGATAATAATTGTTTGTGTAACTAAATGTTGCCGCAGCGGGAATACCGGCAGAACGTTGCACATCAATTAATGATATGGCGTTCATTTGATGTTGAAAATCAAAGAACACAGAACGAATAGTTGTGAAATTGGGATTTAATTTCACTTCAATGGCAATGGTGTCATCTTTTGCGATAGGACCACCATTCACATCGGTTGTTATTACGTTACGATCCCACCATAAGGCAGGTTGTGCCAAAGCGGGAACAGGTAACAGCAATAATACTGCTGCTAATAGTTTTTTCATATTACTCCGATAGTTTGTTAATCAAGCTCTCACAAGATTTCTTCAAGGCGTTTGAGAGACTTGTTTGGTTGAATTTGCCGCCTTCGTCAATCAACAAAGTAGACATTGAAATTTCCGAAGAACTTTCTTCAACAACCACGGGTTTCCCCTTTTTACCATTAACAACCATTGTTCCGCGTAATCGAATAACTACCGTTTCTGCGTTCTTATGAAACACCGAAATGTTTTTCTTTGTAGTCAATACATCCAAGAAAATTATTTCTACTTGTAGTTTATTGGGCGCGTTTGGATTTAAATCATATTCTTTTTCCAATAGAAATTCTTCAAGAATATTTTTGACGCCAAACTCCAATCCACGATTTCCTGCGATTGGACCAATCTGTACGGAATTCGTAACCTTATCCACAAATATGGTTTTTTCTTGCGCAACTAATGTACGGGGTGATGTACATAATAGTATAATTGTTGCACACACATTGATAGCATGCAAAAACGGGTTCATAATGTCTCCTGAAATGAGATGTAGACATTACGAAACCCGTTCGCTCTATAAATAGTATTTGAAAGGTGTTTCCGTTACTGTAACGGTCCTATAAATAATATTTGTTAAATTTTTCCACTACTGTAATATACTATTATTTTAACAATTCGTAGAATTCTTTAAAGTGCTTAATACGATCGTCAAGACCAATAGTACCACCATTTACTTTCTTTGTAATTGTGGTTACGATGCCATTGTCCGCGCCGCGGTCGGCATCGGCATTCAAGTTGCGGGAATTCCAGTACCATGCAGCTGATAGTAACGGATACTTGGTGGCAACTAAGTCAGGAGTATCTACGATACTTTCTGGAACTACCTTATCAAATGCTTCGTAGTTTACCTTACCTGTAAGTTGAATGAATCCACGGCCACGGAACTTATATCCGTCACCAGAGGTTTCAGGTCCATTACCCATACGACCACCGTATACCAAATTTGCAATCTTTTCTGGCTTTCGTTCGTATTCTTTTGCCTTGGCTTCTGTTGGGAAGTATTTCTTAAAGATGTTCATTAATCCCGATGCACCGTAATTTAAGTTTTCATTGACTACCTTAAAATTACCAGATTCATGACCACATTGTGAGAGGAAATGACATAGGCGTAATGGTGTATTGATTTGGAACTTTTCCATAACTTCTGGAATTTGTGAGATAACGGCATCAGGTACATGTCCCTTTAACTTACCAAGGTTAATCGTACCAACCACGGGAGCAGGGGTGGATGGTGCTGCTGATGCACCTACTAACTTACCCCACGTTCCTTCTCCTACGATACCATCTGCGGTCAATCCATTCTTTGCTTGCCATTCCTTTACCGCTTTTTCGGTACCTGGACCAAATGTGCCGTCCGCAGTTAATCCTAACTTTTCTTGTAGTTTCTTTACATCATCACCTTTCGAACCAACTTTTAACAGCATACCTATTCTCCATTAAGAGTAAAATATATGTATAAGTATGTGATTCACTTGACAATCGGTTTGTAGTATGTTATTTTGAATTAAAGTATATTTACATACGAGGTTATTATGCAGTTTGGAAATAAAGTATTTCGTACATTTAACAACGTACTCACAGAAGAACAACAGCATACGGTAGCTGGATTTTTATCACAACGACGGTGGAGTTTTGATAATTGGGCAGAACACGAGGCAGATAAAGGTGTTTTGTGTTGGTCACTCTGGGGATTAGAAGAGGACGAATTTTTCCATACTACCTTCAAACAACGTATTGTAGAACTCACAGGTATTAACTACACCCATACCAGAATTTACGCAAATGGACAATCCTTTGGTCAAGACGGAGTATTTCATATAGATGCAAACGATAGTCGAGCACATACGTTCTTATATTACGCAACCCCGTTGGATCCGTTGGATGTATACGAATATGGTGGAGAAACCCAATTCATCCAAGACAACGGAGAACTCTATCACATATACCCATTTACTAATACCGCGGTCTTGTTTGACGGAAGAATTTGGCATCGTGGGATGGGTCCAAATAAGTGGACTAAACACCTCAGAACATCCATAGCATTTAAATTATATTTACCGTAATTAATAACGTTGGGATCCCTGAGCCCCTCCCCCAACTATATACAAAATACCCTTTAATACAGGGTATTTTTATGCCCAATGAACACCCCCGCTTGACAAGGAAACTATATAATGTTATATTATAGTATACTCTTTTCCCTGAGGATACTATGACACACGAACAGATTATGCGGGATACCATCTATCAGACGCATAAAATGGGGCTGGTGGAAGGTGGTAATCGTACAACGAGCAGGGCAAATTATCTGCACGGTAACGTGGTGAAATACCTCGAACATCATAGTCCCAATCTGTATACGAAGTATAACGTGTATACCGATAAGGTTATTAAGGACAGTTATGCCAATAAATTTGAAATTGATATCTTACTGTGTGATAAGGTTACGGATGTTCCTATCACGGCAATATTGGTAAAAAGTATTATTAGTTCGTATAACAAGAATAGAATGAATTATGCGAATACTACCCTTGGAGAAACGTTTCGTATTTTGGGAACTAATCCTGATATGAATATTATCTTTCTTACAATGGTTCCACACCAGGCGGCTGTGTATAAGAATGATGGAACATTACGACATATGGAAACAGTAGATTCTGTAAATTTTGATAGTACAGAGATGCAAACGAAATTACGGAATATTTCCAGTAAATTAGTAACGAATGTTTACCACACGAAAGTAGATTACGATATTGTGAATGTAGATTATAGCTCGAAAACACAGTACTTGAACACGTTGACACCCGATAAGATTATTAATATCCATCTTACTACCTTGAATACCCATCTAGATAAGACTTTATAATAGATTGCGCTATAGGGAAAAAAATTGATCCCGATATGCAAAGAGGCTCCCCCGCCCCCCAAAAATACACCCGCCCGCCCCCTTAGTGCCTAATAAGTCAAGGGGTATAGGGGACGCGGGGGTGGGCAACCCCGAAGAAGTCCCGACCGTATTGTAACAGTTTCCAACGCCCCTTGACCTCTCCCTATTAATAGGTTATTATACAGTATGACGAAAACGACGATTTACCTCGCAAAGATTATCAAGCCGAACGACTACGCCACCGATATCGCGGTTGCAC
>Ga0129333_10000480_pt1 | contig 32875 bp, 26 predicted proteins | sample CPB6_08_DNA_FD_94474 | JGI IMG/M metagenome (GOLD analysis project Ga0129333, IMG submission 94474) | Freshwater to marine salinity gradient microbial communities from Chesapeake Bay, USA - CPBay_Sum_0.6_0.8_DNA | ecosystem: Environmental > Aquatic > Marine > Coastal | place: USA: Chesapeake... | reverse complement strand
ATTCGGTGCCGTGGACCATCGCCTCCGGCAGCAGCTGCATATCGCGGTTGAGGATGCTGGCGGTGGAGAAGTACACCACCTGCTCCAGAATGGACGGATCGGTGGCGGCCAGCATCTCCTTCACCGCCACCACATTCACCTGATGAGCCCGCTCGGGGTCTCCCCAGGCGGTGGCGGTGTGGATGATCCGGGTGGCTGAGGCGATGGCAGCGCGATGGGGGGTCACATCGCGCAGGTCGCCCACCAGCAGGGTGATGCGCGGATCGTCGGCCGGAACGGCTGTCAGCTTGGCCGGATCGCGCAGCCAGAGCAGCAGCTGCGCGTCCGTTTCGCGGTGAAGCAGCGCCGCCAGGTGCTGACCGACGCAACCGGAAGCACCAGTGATCAGGATCCGGGCTTTGCCAGCAGCACCGGCGCTCGCCTGGGTGCTCAAGCCAGGGCTCCGACGCGGTCCATCACGGTCTTGCCGGCCTCGAAGAAGGCCCGGCCATTCTCCTCGGGGGTGCCGGGCAGGATGCCGTGGCCGAGGTTGAGGATGTGCTTGCGGCCGCGAGCCTTGCGCACGGTGTCGTCGATGCGGTCGCGAATGGCCTCGGGGGTGCCGAACAGCAGGCCCGGATCGACGTTGCCCTGCACACCCACGTGCTCCGGCAGGCGGGCCAGACCTTCGGCCATGTCCACGGTCCAGTCCAGCGACACGATGTCAACACCGGTGCGGGCCATCCGCTCGATCACCCCGGCGCTGCCGGAGATGTAGAGGATGAACGGTGTGTCCGGGTGGGTCTGCTTGACCAGGTCGACCACTTTCTTCTGGTAAGGCGCCGCGAAGGTGTCGTAATCGATCGGACTGAGCTGGCCCGCCCAGGAATCGAACATCTGCACCACCTGGGCACCGGAATCGATCTGATAGCGCAGGTAGGCGGCGATCGACTCAGCGAAATGATCGAGCAGACGGTGCAGGAGCTGCGGCTCCTGGAAGGCCATCGCCTTGATCACGGCGTAGTTCTTGGAGCTCTTGCCCTCCACCACATAAGCGGCGAGCGTCCAGGGGGCGCCGACGAAACCCAGCACCGCCGCCTCGTTGCCGACTGACTCGCGCAGGCGGGTGAGCACCTCGCCCACGAAGGGCATGCTCTCAGCGGCCTGCAGAGGGCGCAGCGCCTCCACCTGGGCCATCGTACGGATCGGATCCTGGATCAGCGGGCCCTTGCTCTCGACGATGTCGAAGTCGATGCCCATGCCGGGCAGCGGCGTCAGGATGTCCGAGAACAGGATCACGCCATCGGGCTTGAAGGCGTGGAAGGGCTGCATCGAGATCTCGTAGGAGAGATCCGGGTTCTCGGAGCGTTCACGGAAGCCGGGATGGCGATCGCGCAGGTCGCGGTAGACCTTCATGTACCGCCCGGCCTGGCGCATCATCCACACCGGCGGGCGCTCCACCTGCTCACCTCGGGCGGCGCGCAGCAGCAGGGGGGCGGTTCCGGTCATGGGATAGGGGTGGCGAGCCGCGAACTTACCCGAGCAGAGCCCCGTTTCCGCAGGGGTGAGGCTCTGCTCGGGCCGCTTCGTCACACGCTGGGTTCGAGGCTGCCGCTGGCGGGCTCGCCAGCACTGTTCAGCACATCAGGGCGTCCCTCCTGGCTGCGGTTCTCATCCCGCTGGAACACGAGCACCGACAGCGGCGGCAGGCAGAGATCCAAGGAGTTCTCATAGCCATGGATGCCCCACTGGTCGGTGAACTTGCCGCCGAGGTTGCCCACGTTGCTGCCGCCATACCGCTCGGCATCGGTGTTGAACACCTCGGTGTAGAAGCCCTCCAGAGGCACGCCAACGCGGTAGTGCGCGTGGCTCTGAGGCGTGAAGTTGGCCACCACCACCAACCAGCGGCCAGTGGTGCTCTCGCGCCGCATGAATGAGATCACCGAGTGGCGGTTGTCATTGCAATCGATCCACTGGAAGCCGAACTGGTCGAAGTCGTCGCGCCAGAGGGCGGGTTCTGCTTTGTAGAAGGCGTTGAGATCGTCCACCAGCCGCTGCAGGCCTTGGTGCGGCTCGTGTTGCAGCAGATCCCATTGCAGATCGCCCCAGACGTTCCATTCAGCCCTCTGGCCGAACTCCATGCCCATGAAGATGGTCTTCTTGCCGGGGTGGGTCCACATGTAGGCAAGCAGCGCCCGAACATTGGCAAATTTCTGCCAATCGTCGCCCGGCATCTTATGGAGAAGATTGCTCTTGCCGTGTACAACCTCGTCGTGACTGAGAGCGAGCATGAAGTTCTCGGTATAGGCATACCAGATTGAGAACGTCACATTGTTCTGGTGGAATTGGCGGAACCACGGATCTAACTCGAAGTAATCGAGCATGTCGTGCATCCAGCCCATGTTCCACTTCAGATTGAAGCCGAGGCCACCGATGCTGGTGGGCTGGGTCACCATCGGCCAGGTGGTTGATTCCTCGGCGATCGAGAGAGCACCAGGGAAGTGCTGGAACAGCACATGGTTAGCCTGCTGCAGGAATTGGACGGCCTCGGTGTTCTCCCGCCCGCCGCGCTCATTCGGGATCCACTCACCATCGGGACGAAGATAATCACGATAGAGCATCGAGGCCACAGCATCGACGCGGATGCCATCGATGTGGAACTGCTCGAACCAGTACACCAGATTCGCCACCAGGAAGTTGCGAACCTCGTTGCGGCTGTAGTTGAAGATCAGCGTGCCCCACTCCTTGTGCTCACCAATGCGTGGATCGGCGTGCTCGTAGAGGTGCTGGCCATCGAAGAAGGCCAGGCCATGGGCATCCTTGGGGAAGTGGCCCGGCACCCAATCCAGGATCACACCGATGCCCTCGGCGTGGCAGCGATCCACGAAGGCGCGGAATTCATCGGGGCTGCCGAAGCGGCTGGTCGGGGCGTACCAGCCGGTCACCTGGTAACCCCAGGAGCCATCAAACGGATGCTCGGAGAGCGGCATCAGCTCGATGTGGGTGAAGCCACGAGCCTTCACGTAAGGGATCACCCGATCGGCGAGCTCGGGGTAGGTGAGCAGGCGCGCACCGGGCTTGAGATCCGCGGCTGGAACGGGCGGGCGTGGCGTGCCATCGGGCTCGATGTAAGGCTGATCGGCACTGGCGTGCATCCAGCTGCCAAGGTGCATCTCATACACCGCGATCGGCTGATCGAGCGGGTTGCGGCTGTCGCGCTCCTGCATCCAGGCGCTGTCGCCCCACTGGAAGCCACTGAGCGCTTCAACGATCGAGCCGTTGTTGGGCCGTACCTCGTGGCGGAAGCCATAGGGATCGGCTTTTTGATAGCAGTGGCCGGCCTGAGTACGAATTTCATACTTATAGATCTCGCCGGCTTTCAGCCCTGGAATGAACAACTCCCAGCCGCCGCCAAGCCGCGCCTGCATCGGATGATGGCGCCCATCCCAGCTGTTGAAGTTGCCGAGCACAGACACGCTGCGGGCGTTGGGCGCCCACAGGCAGAACATCACGCCGGCGACACCGTTGCGAGTCACCACATGAGCGCCCATGCGCTGCCAGATGTGGTGATGGTTGCCCTCGGCAAACAGATGGCGATCCATTTCGCCCATCCATTCGTCGCGGAAGGCCCAGGGATCGTGGGCCACATGCTCAATGCCGCCGCGCAGCACATGCACCTGGTATCCGCTACCGGGATCAGCGGCCAGTTCCGCTTCGAACACCCAGGGGTGATGGGGGGTCGCCATCGCCATGGCGTTACCCCCGGTCATCAGTTCAACCCGTTCGGCCTCGGGCATCCAGACGCGCACCACCCAGGTGCCGTTCTCCAGGGGCTGGGGACCGAGCACCGCGAACGGGTGGTCGTGGCGACACTCCGCCAGGCGCCGGGCATCATCCACCATCCAGTCGAGCTGAGCCAGCACAGATTCGAGCGCAAAGCGTGGCTGGGAGCTTAAGCGGCTTTCCGGGGTTCACCGTGCCCTCTGACACGGCAGCCGTCACGAGGGTCTGCTCAGCGGGCCGGCTGCGGGGCGCTGTCCTGAGGGAAGTCGATCCCGGTCACCTTGTTATCGCTGTCCATGATCACGAACAGATTGTCGCTGAGGCGGTTGAACTGCACGTTCACCAGCACCAGCCGGGCCTCCGGTGTGCTCTCCGCCTCCACCACGCGCCCCACCGCCACGAAGTTGCCGGTGAGGCGTTGCAGGTTCAACCACTTGGACTGGAGGGTCTGTGGGCTGATCTCCTTCTGGAAGTCCGGGCTGAGGAAGCTGTGGGCGGTGATGAAATTGCCGGTGCTCAGCGCCTGCACGAACTGACTGGCCACTCTGCTGGTGGGATCATCAGCCCGATCGACGTAGTAGCGGCTGATCTGCCCCTTACCGTTGAGCACAATGAAGATCACGCGCTTTCCGGCCGTTGTGGTGAGCTCCGCTTCCACCGTGCTGCTGCCAAGGCCGCTGCGAACGCTGAGCAGCTCGTAGCGCAGCACCTTCGGTTGGCTGCGGATGGTGGCCTGCACCATCGAAGGGCTGGTCAAGGCCTTCAGTTCATCCGAGAACTGGGCATAGCGGGCATTGGCATCACCGCGCTGCACGGCATCGAGGATGCGCCGCGCCGCGGCCCGGGCCTGCGCCACGGTCAGAGTCGAAGCGGTGGCCCCGGCGCTCGCCTGAGCCAGGGCGGCACCATTGAACAAAGGGGCCAGGGGCTGGCCGGCACCGGCCAGCAGCAGCGCAGCTCCCAGGCTGAGGCTGGTGAGGGTCGGGCGCAGGCGGCGCGGCATGGGTGCGGTGCTTGGGCCGGCTCAGTTTGCCCGAAGCATCGGCTCGATGCAGAAACGACTGCCAGCCAGTTCCAACTGCACGGTGATCTCCCGGTGCTCAGGCCCGCTGCCCGACAGCGGTGGCGCTCCACTGCCGGGATTGACAGCAATCTGCGGCCAGGCCGCCAGCCCGATCGAGAGGCGCAGGCGATCACCGCTCTCCAGGCTGACCAGCAGCGGTTGCAGGTGCACGCTGCGAGGCAGGGGATGCAGACAGGGATCACCCAGATGGCGAGCCACGCCGGTGCTCAGCTGGTGCACCGCACCATCGGGAGTGAGGCGCGAGAGGGCCACACACAGATCAAAGCCCGGCTGATCCGCAGACGCGATCAGCGTCAGCACCGGCTGCCCCAGCAGTTCAGTGGCCTGCCTGAACGGTGCTGTGCTGAAGCAGGCCACATCAGCGCGGGCATCGAGGTCACCCCGCTGCACGGGGCCCGCATCCAGACCCAGATGACCGCCGCGGCCCGGCAGGGGCCGCCAGGGGTCATGCACGATCACGACACCGCCGCGGCCCTCCGTGACGCCAGCGCTGAGCTCCCCTTCGTCGGCATCAACCGCCGCCAGGCCGCCACTGCGCAGCCCCCAGCACTGGCCGCTGGCCTGGAGGGGGCTACGGCTCAGCCAGCCGCTGCTGCGCTGATCCTGCAGAAGCTGCGATGGCTCCAGCAGGCCAGCGGCATCCGCATCCCCATGCCCTTTGAGGTGATGATCGAAAAACGCCAGCTGCAATCGGTCGATGCCACCGTGCCAGCTCAGGTGAGTCCAGGCGCCGATGCGCAGCAGCGGCGCACCACCGGCACTGCGGCAGCGCTGCCAAAGATCCAGCACACCGCGCAGATGGGGGTCATACCAACCCCCGATCAACAGCATCGGGCGACGCCAGAGGGGCTCGGGCGGTGTATGCCGCCGCCACAGACTGGGCTCGGCGGGATCAGCCAGCAGCCAGGCCAGGGCCAGCCCGTCGGGATCATGGCGACGCAACAGCTCGAGGCCCTGATGCAGAAAGGTGCCGCTCTCCAGGCTGCTGCGCAGGGCCTGCCAGGCGGCAGCATCCCCGCGCCGCCTGGCGCCCTGGGCAGCCAACTGCAGCCCCCAGCCCAGGCCCAGAGCCCACCAGTGACAGCCTCCGTCCACCGCCCAGTGGTGGCATTCGTCGAGGCCGGTCATGGCCGGCGCCAGCACATCGGGCAGCTGGGCGGGATCATCACTCAGGAGCTGGGTCAGCCCCTGATAGGAAAAGCCATAGCTACCAACCCGACCATTGCACCAGCTCTGCTGCCGCAACCAGGCCAGGCTGGTGGCGCCGTCGGCCGCCTCCTGGGCGAAACCGGCAAAACTCCCCTCGGAAGCGCCGCGGCCACGCACGTCCTGCACCAGCACCGCGTAGCCATGGGCGGCGTACCAGGAGGGATGGGCGTAGACCACGGTGGAGGCGATGGCGCGGCCATAGGGCTGACGCATCAGCAGTGCCGGCCATGGCCCATGTCCCGGTGGCAACCAGAGGCGTGCGGCCAGTGCACAGCCATCAGCGGCACTCAGCTCAACATCCAACACCCGGCTCAGGCCGGTCAACGCACGTCCGGGCAGTAAAGACCAACCACATAGGTGGACAGAATCTCGGCGTCGGTGGAGCTGAGGTTCTGGCTTCTGGCCACCTTGGTGACCGCCGCAGACGAGGTGTAAGAAAGCCCCTGGCTGTTGAGCTCCTTCAATTCAGCGCAGAGTGCCCGGGCACGCTGGGGGTTCTGCTTCACCGAATCCAGCAGGGCTGAATTCGCTGCGGCGGCCAGAGGCGCCAGGCTCAGCAGAGCAACAGCCGCGCAGCTGAGGGCTGGTGGGAGGACACCAAGGCGCAGGGGTCGCAGGGTCACGGCGGGCCGGGCCCAGGGAACAAGCCCATTCCAGGGTGGCGGCACGCTGTTGACAGCAACCCAAGGGTCAGTTCCTGGAGCGACCGGCCTGACCATGCTGCTGCTGGGCCAGCTGAATCCAGCGGCGAACCTGCTGCGCCGTGATGCGGGGGGGGGCCATGCCGGTGAGGGAGCGCTCCAGGCGACCCAGCTGGGTGAGCAGCTGCTGCGGTGAGGCCTGGGCCAAGCCACGACAGCTGGCAATCCCTGCGTACAGCAGCAGGGCTGCCTCCGCCGGCTCCAACCCGAGGATGGCAACCAACTGCGCCTGACCCCGCAGTTTCAGCAACTGACGTTCCAGGGCACCACCACGGCTGGCGAGACGACGCAGATCGACGTCGGCGAGATCGGCCAGCTGCTGCCAGCTCTGCACCCCAGCGGCTTGCAGCACCAGCTGCTCACGCTCGAAATGGCGCGGCAGCGGGTAAGGGGAGACGGCGGTCGGAGGGGTCTGCATCGCTGCTGCCGGTCCCAGCGGTTCAGGTGGAAGGCAGGAGGGTGACGACGCCGCTGGCAAGGTCGCGGCTGGCCTCAGCCAGGATCACGGGTCGATCGACACCCGCTGCCTGGGGTTCAACCCGGCGCAGCCGCACATGCACCAGGCCGTGATCACTCTTGCGGCCACTTCCACGCAGGTTGAGGGCCACCTGCTCGACCGTGGGGGCATAGGCCGCCGCTGGCAGATCAGCCGGCGCGGCGGCGATCACCAGATCGCCACCGTTGTCGAACACCACCGGCACACTCACTGCTCCATCCACCACAGCCCGCGGCGCATAGCTCACGGCAAAAGCGAGGCAGGAAAGCGACAGCAGCACCGTGAAACTGGTGACTCCCACGAGGCGAAAGCGCACCCCCCAACGCAGCAGGAACGCCACCAGCGTCACCAGCAGCAGGGCCGCCCCAGCGATCCCCAGCCATTCACCGGCTGTGAGCAGAAGCGGATCAGCGCGCATGGGCTCTTGGCGATGGAAAGGACTCTTATATTGCGGCCTCCCAAGCCGCCGAGAGCCACGGGCCCACCGAGCCGCCGCCCCCGTCGCGCCCTGGGTCGGGCCCTGCCGCTGACCACCGGTGCCCTGGCCGCCTGCCTGGCAGGTGGCCTGCTGGGCTGGCAGGCCCTCGACCGCGGCGGTGCGCTGCTGTACCCACGCCTGCGCCCCTGGCTCGAGCGGCAGGTGGGGCGGACCATGGGCCATCCGCTGCAACTGGGCCCGTACAGCGGCCTCAGGCCCTGGGGGCTGGCGGTTGGCAGCTCCCGCTTTCTGCCTGGACGCGACAACCCCTCCACGATTGAGGTCGGGGCGGTGACGGTGAGCTTTGATCCCGTGCGCAGCCTGCTGCAGCAGGCCTGGGTGCTGCAGATCCGCATCCATGACGCGCGCGTGCACCTGCGTCGCAACAGCCGCGGCGCTTACTGGGAACTGGGCCGGCAGCCGCCGGGTCGCCCCATGCCCCGGCTGGGGTTGCGGATTGCCCTTGAGGGTCCGGTTCGCGTCGCCCTCCAGGCCCCAGGCGCCAGACAGCCCCAGCGGCTGACGGTCGAGGGTGACGCCGAAATCCGTCTGCACCGGCGCGAGCTGGAGCTGAGCGGCCGAATCCATCCCGCCGAAGGCGGCACCATCGCTCTGGCGCTGCGCAGCCGATGGCAGCGCAACCAATGGCAGCTGCAACTCACCCCAAGGGCACTGCCGCTGCAGACCCTCCTGCCGCTGCTGCCCAACGCGGTGCAACAGCAACTCAACGGACGTCTGCAGGGGCAGCTGCAGGGAAGGGTGCTGCTGCATCAGGGGCAGCGCTGCGAGGGAAAGGTTCTGGTGCGCGACCTGCGCTGGCGCTCGGCGCTGCTGCCGGCCCCCCTGCAGGCAGAGCCGCTGCGGCTGCGCTGTCAGCAGCGTCAGCTGTGGCTGGATCCAACCGAATTGACCATGGGTTCCTGGCGCGGACAACTGGCCGGGGGCCTCTCGCTGGCGATGCCAGCCGCCGATCAACTCAGGCTGACCCTTCAGGCCAGCGACAAGCAACGGGGTCATCGTCTGAGCGCACGCCTGCAGGGGCCATGGCGGCAACCACAACTGGCGCTGCAGGGGCAGCTGCAAGCCCTGCGGTTGCCGGCGTCTCCAGCGCGGCCCGTGGTGGTTCGAGCCGACCTTGCCCTTGGCTTGGATCCGAAACCGAATGTGCGGCTGACGCAGCTGCAACTCCGGCGTGGTGATGCCAGCCTCGAAGCCAGCGGGAAGCTATGGCCGCGCCTGGATGTGCGCAGTCGGCGGGTCACGCTCGGCCAGGAGCTGGCGGCGCCCCTGGCATCACTGCTGGGCCCGGAAGACAGCCGACGGATCCAACTGCAGCTGCTGGGTCCGTGGCAGCAGCCGCAGATCAACGTCCAGGTGCAGCAGCACGCCACATCACTGCTGGGGCCACTGGAGCTGGCGCTGCGTTGGCGGCCGGGGCTGCTGCGCCTCGAGCGACTGACGACGCCGGAGCTGAGCGCCAGCGGCGAACTGCCGTTACAACCGAACCGCAGCGGCGGATTGCGACCAGGGAATCTGCTCCTGTCGCTCGACCTGCGCCGCTTCCCGCTGGAACGGCTGAACGCGCTGCTCGGCACTCGCCTGCAGGGGGACCTTCAGGCCTGGGGAGAGATCCGCGGACCACTGACAGCCCTGCAGCCCGACCTCGAGCTGGTGGTGCGCAACCCCGGTGTCGGTCCGCTGCGGCTGGAGGAAACCTGGCAGGGCCACCTGCATGCGGCGGCCGGCGGCGGCGGCCTGACGCTGCAGGCCCTGGCCCCCGCCGCTCCAGGCCGGCTGGTGGCACGGCTCGATCGACGCTGGCTACCGCTGACCCTGGATCTGGAACGCGGCACGGGTGTGCTCAGCTTGCGCGGCAGCCCGCGGCACTACAGCTGGAACGCCCGCCGGTTCCCCCTGCAGGGCCTCGCGTTGGCGATGACGATCGGGGCCGCCCCACAACCAGTGCAGGGGACCCTCAACGGCCAGGGCCATCTGGCTCTCCAACCTCTGCGGATGGAAGGTGCGGCCACACTGCTGCAACCTCAGCTGCTGGGGCTCTCGGGCCGCCAGCTGCAACTGAGCGGCTGGTGGCAGTCGCGCCGGTTCGCCCTGAATGGCCGCTGGCAGGCAGCGCGGGGCAGCAGCGTGGCCCTGCGGCTGCGGGGCTCCCAGGGCGGGCCCCTCTGGAGCCGGATCGAAGCCCGCCAACTGTCACCGCTGCTGGCCCAGCAGCTGCAGCTGGCGTGGCTGCGGGCTCGCTCGGAACCTCTGCCACCGGGCGGGCTGGCCCGGGATCTGGGCGCACTGGCGATCCCGGCTGCAAACGCCACGCTCAACGATCAGCTGGCGGCCCTGCTGGCGGCACAACGGCAGCACCGCGCTGCGGGGAACGCAGCCACCAACGGCCAGATCCGTAGCAGCAGCGATCTGGACGGCCGACTCGATGTGGATCTGAACCTGGCTGGCCCACGGGCTGATCGTCTGACACTCGATCTCGATGTCCGGGGTCGGCTCTGGTGGCGCGAAGCGGGGCTGGACCGTCCCCTTGATGACGCACCGATCACGGTGCGCGTCCAGGGGCCGCTGTGGCTGGGCCGCGGCAGCTTCAACCTGCAGAACCTGCCTCTGGCCCTGCTGGCCCTGCTGACACCGGTACCCGAGGGCCTCCGCGGTGGACTCAACGTCCAGGGCTCCTACAGCCTCGGCGGGCGGCGCAGCCAACCGCGGGTCGCGGCGCAGCTCAGCCTGACCAACGGGGCTCTGCGGGATCAATCGCTGGCACTGGAGCGCGGTGAGCTGGCCCTCAGACAAGGAATCCTCACGCTCGATCTCTCCCTGCGCGGCGCCGCCGCCAGCAACAGCATCGACCTCCGCGGTCGCATCCCGCTGCGCCCCGAGCAGACCGGACTGGAGCTCCGGCTGGCCAGCCGCGGCGATGGCCTGCGCTTCCTGTCAGTGCTGGGGGGGCCAGGACTGCGCTGGCAGCAGGGCAGCGCCGATCTGCAGCTGCTGGTGCGGGGCTCCCAGGTGGACCCCGTCGCCAATGGCTTCCTGCGCCTGCGGCAGGGGGTGTTGCAGCTGGCGGGTCAGACCATGCGCGATGTGGAAGCCACGGTGCTGTTCGACTTCAGCGAGCTGGAGCTGCAGCAACTGAACGCACGCGTGGGACGCAGCGGTCGGCTGCGGGGCTCCGGCCAGCTGCCGTTGTTCGCCAGCGCCAACGAGGTGCCGCGGCTGCTGCGCCTGCAGCTGGAGCAGGTGCCCTTCACGCTGCCGCGGATGAGCGCCCAGGGGGATGGCGAGCTGCTGGTGAGCGGTTCGCTGCGACGGCCGGTCCTCGGCGGGGAAGTGCGGCTGAGCCGTGGCTCGATCAACGTCCAACCTGGCCAGCTGGCCAGTGAAGCGGTACCGGAGCGCCCAGTCACGGTGCGGGAGCTGCTGGAGGAGCGGTGGGATTTCAGCAGGCCGCTGGTGGTGATGGGGCAGCAGCTGGAGAGCACCGCCAGCCGCGACCTGCGCGACACGGTGCCCAACCTGCCGTTCCTGGCCCTCAGTGATCTGCGCCTGCGCCTCGGGCCAGATCTGCGGGTGACCGTGCCGAACGTGCTGAACTTCAACACCGGCGGGCTGTTGACGCTGAACGGTCCGCTGGATCCATCGATCCGTGCCAGCGGCGTCGTACGACTGTTAAAGGGACGCCTCGGCCTGTTCACCACCAACTTCAGCCTGGATCCCGACGCCGCCAACGTGGCGGTGTTCACCCCCAGCCTGGGACTGATCCCCTATCTCGATATCGCCCTGCGCACCCGTGTGTCGGACACACTCAGCGGCAGCACAGCATCGGCTGGACCGGATCTCGCCAGCCCCTACAACTGGAACGGCAACACGGCCTTCAGCTCGGTCGATCAGCTGCGGCTGGTGAAGGTGCGCCTGGAGGCAACCGGCCCAGTCGACCGACTGGCCCAGAACATCCGCCTCACCAGTTCGCCGCCACTGCCCACGGAACGACTGGTGGCCCTGATCGGCGGCAATTCGCTGGTGGGCCTGGTGGCCGGCAATGCCGGTTCGGCGCTGGCCACGGTGCTCGGGCAGTCGCTGCTCTCACCGCTGGTGGGCGGCCTGAGCGATGCCTTCGGCCAGCGCCTCAGTTTTGCGCTGTATCCCACCTACTTCGCACCGGCCGAGGTGCAGGCCAGCGCCAATCGGTCCCGGCGTCTGCCCTCACAGCTGGTGCTCGGTTCGGAAATCGGCCTGGACCTCACCGAACGGTTTAACTTCTCGGTGCTGGCGGCACCCAACCGCAGTGACATCCCCTCGCAGATGACGCTGCGTTACCAGGCCAGTGATCGCCTCGGTGTGCAGACCTCGATCGATACCGAAGGACGCTGGCAGAGTCAGCTGCAGCTGTTCTTCCGGTTCTGATCCTTCAGGATCAGAACCGGAAGCCAGACGGACGTGCCACAGGGGAAGGATCAAGTGGTGGGCCAGCTGATCGGCATCGACCTTGGTGGCACAGCCATCAAGCTGGGCCGCTTCGATCACCAGGGCAGCCTGCTGGCGCAACTGCAGACACCAACACCCCAGCCGGCCATGCCAGGTGCAGTGACCATGGCGATCGTCGAGGCGGTGGAGCAGCTCGATCCTGAGCGGCTGGCGCCGCATGTCGGCATCGGCCTGCCGGGGCCGATGGATGCCGCCGGCCGGGTGGCGCGGGTGTGCATCAACCTGCCCGGCTGGCAGCAGGTGCCCCTGGCGGAGTGGCTTGAGCCCCAGCTGGGCCGCCGCGTCACCCTGGCCAACGACGGCAATGCAGCCCTGGTGGGGGAGGCCTGGCTGGGGGCCGCCCAGGGCTTCAGCGATGTGCTGCTGCTCACCCTGGGCACCGGCGTCGGTGGGGGCGTGCTGCTCGGCGGCCAGCTCTTCACAGGCCATGGCGGAGCAGCAGCTGAGCCAGGCCTGATCGGGGTGGATCCTGAAGGCCCCCCCTGCAACAGCGGCAACCGCGGCTCCCTGGAGCAGTTCTGCAGCATCGCCGGCCTGGGTCGACTGTCGCCTCTGGATCCGGCCGAGCTGTGCCGCCGCGCCGATGGTGGTGATGCGGAGGCTCTGGCGGTGTGGGCCCGCTATGGCCGCTGGCTCGGGATCGGGCTCACATCCTTGGTGTATGTGCTGACACCCGAGCTGGTGCTGATCGGCGGCGGTCTGAGCGCCGCCAGCCACCACTTCCTGCCCGTCGCTCAGGCGGAACTGGAGCAGCGGGTTCAGGCGGAAAGCCGCGCCGGTCTGAAGCTGCGGTGCGCCGCCCTGGGCAACGGTGCGGGCCGACTCGGGGCCGCCCGCCTGGCCCTGCAGCGGCTGGCTCAGGGCTGAGCCGCGGCCGGCTGGGCATACTGCGCCTGAGCCTGTGCCGCCGCCGTGAGCGTTCCCGATCCCTCCCCCGAGCTGCTGCAACGGGCCGCTGGCGTGCGGCAAGCCGCCATGGCGCTGGGTCAGCTGGGCGACGGCGAGCGCCGCGCCGCCCTGCTGGCGATGGCGGACGCCCTCGCGGCCGATGCGGAGACGATCGTGGCCGCCAACGCCGCCGATCTGGCTGCTGCTGCCCGCGAGGGGCTGGCACCCGCCCTGGTGGCACGCCTCAGGCTGGATGCTGACAAGCTGGCCGGCGCCATCGAAGGCGTCCGCCAGGTGGCGACGCTGGCCGATCCCATCGGGGTGCGGCAGCTGCATCGCGAACTGGATCAGGGGCTGGTGTTGGAGCGCCTGAGCGTGCCGCTCGGGGTAGTGGGCGTGATCTTCGAAGCGCGGCCCGATGCAGTGATGCAGATCGCGGCGCTGGCGATCCGCTCAGGCAACGGCGCCATCCTCAAAGGCGGCCGCGAGGCCAGCCGCAGCTGCGCCGCGATTCTGGCTGCCTTGCAGCGCGGGCTGGCGACCAGCGCCGTGGCACCGCAGGCGCTCGAGCTGCTCACCAGCCGCGAGGAGAGCCTGGCGCTGCTCAAGCTGGATGGGCTGGTGGATCTGATCATCCCGCGCGGCTCTAACGCCCTGGTGCGGTTCATCCAGGACAACACCCGTATCCCGGTGCTCGGCCATGCCGATGGCATCTGCCACTTGTATGTGGATCAGGAGGTGGATGTGCCCCAGGCGCTGCGGGTGGCACTGGACAGCAAGACCCAGTATCCGGCGGCCTGCAACGCGATCGAAACCCTGCTGCTGCATCGGGCGGTGGCCAGGGATTTCCTCGCGGCCGCCGTGCCGGCCTTCCATGCAGCCGGGGTGGAGCTGCGCGGCGATGCTGCCGCCCGGGCCCTCGGCCTGACTGGCGCTGCAACGGATGACGACTGGGATACGGAGTATTCAGACCTGATCCTGGCGGTGAAGGTGGTGGACTCGATTGAAGAGGCCATGGGCCACATCGCCCGCCATGGCTCCCGCCACACCGATGCCATCTGCACCACGAATGCCACCACAGCCGAAGCGTTTCTGCGCGGCGTCGACAGCGCCGGGGTGTATCTGAACTGCTCCACCCGTTTCGCCGATGGCTTCCGCTACGGCTTCGGCGCCGAGGTGGGGATCAGCACCCAGACCCTGCCGCCCCGCGGACCGGTGGGACTGGAGGGTCTGGTGACCTATCGCTACCTGCTGCGGGGAGCGGGGCACATCGCCGCGGATTACGCCAGCGGCGTCCGCAGCTTCACCCACGCCGATCGACCGCTGTGATGGCTGATCACGGCAACGCGGCCCCTCAGGGCGACGATCGCATCGTGGTGCGCGGCCTGCGCCTCTGGGCCCATGTCGGTGTGCTCGAGGCGGAGCGCCAGCTGGGGCAGTGGTTTGAACTGGATCTGGAGCTGCTCTGGACTGTCGGCGCCGCCGCCGCCGCCGATGACCTCACGCGCACTCTCGACTACAGCCGCGCCATCGTCGCCTTGCAGCTCCAGGCGCGCACGGTCCGCTGCCTGACCCTCGAGCACTGGAGTGAGCGCATTTTCGTTCTGCTGGAGGAGCTCTATGGCGCGGTGCCGATGGCGATTGAGCTTCGCAAGTGCCGGGCACCGGTGCCGGGCTTCAGTGGCACGGTGGCCTTGCGCCGGCGCCGCCACTGGCCAGACATCACGGATCCGCTGACCACCTTCCGCTGATGATCCGCCCCCCCCTGGTGCTGGTGCACGGCCTCTGGGACACGCCGCGATTGTTTGGCCGTCTGGAGACGGCCCTGCTGGAGCGCTGCCCGCAGCTGGAGCTGTATGCCCCCCATCTGCCGCACCGACTCGGTGCCGTGCCGATCCGTGAGCTGGCCGCCCAGCTGGCAACCCTGCTGGACGCGCGCTTCGGCAGGGAGACACGGCTGGATCTGCTCGGGTTTTCGATGGGTGGTGTGATCGGCCGCACCTGGCTGCAGGAGCATGGCGGCCATCGCCGCAGCCGTCGCTTCATCTGCCTGGGCAGTCCCCAGCAGGGCACCCTCGCCGCCCAGTGGGTTCCCCGGCCCCTGCTGGCGGGCATCGCCGACATGAAGATCGGTAGCCAGCTGTTGCGGCAGCTGCGGCGTGATGCGGCGTTGCTGGCGGATCTGGACTGCCACAGCCTCTACACCACCACCGACATCACCGTCTTCCCGGGCTGGCGGGCCGTGCTGCCCAGGGGCTCGCGTCAGCCGCTGCCGGTGCTGACGCATCGACAGCTGATCACGCACCCGCGGGCCATCCAGCGGCTGGTTGAGGTGATACTGGCGCCCTGATCCTGATCCGGTCAGGGCGACTGTCCGCCGTTCGAAGCTGATGGCTGTGGAAGCACAACTGGAACGACTCGGGCAGTGGCTGCTTGAGGCCCAGATGGGCGTGGAACTGGTGCTGCTGGTGGGGCTCTCAACCTCGCTTTCCCATGCCTTCGCCCTGCTGGCCAATCGGCTGACGCCGCGCCAGATCGCGGTGCGCCTGGTGCTGGATGCGCTGGTCCTGGCCCTGGCCTTTCTGCTGGCCTCCACGATCGACCTCATCCTGCTGGCGGTTGTGACAGAGCACCCCGTCAGCCCGGGCGACTTCCTCAACGGGATGGGCGTGGCTCTGATGCCTGGTCTTCTGTACGGGCTGGTGGCAGCGCCCTACATCGCCGACCTGGTGGCGCTGACGCTGTGGTTTCTGGTGCACCTCAATGTGGTGACCATGCTGCATCTGCGCTTCGCGCTGCCATGGCCGGAAGCTCTGCTGCTGCCCACACCAGGACTGGTGATCGCGCTGGGACTGGTGGCATTGCTGTTCCGCCAGAGCTGGCAGGAGAGCTATCGCCAGCTGGCCGGCCAGCTGGAGCGCATCGGAGGGATCGCTCGATGACCATCCGCAGTGGTGTGCGCGTCCAGGTGCGGGGGGAGCGGCGCAGGATCCATCTCGCCCTGGCCGTGGTGCTGATCGGTGGCCTGCTGGCGGCGCTGCTGATCTCCCAGCGTCTGCGCGGCCTGCTGCTGGCAACCCTCAATGCAGCGGAACTGCGGATGGTGCTGATCTGCGGCGGCAGCGCCCTGCTGCTGCTGATCCCCATCGCCGGGATCGTGTCCCTGGTAAGCCAGTACGCCTTCTGGGAGGGCTGGCTGGCTGGCTTTCCGGATGTGGAGTGCCTCAGGGCCGAGAGCGAAGTCACGGCTGCCGATTCCGTTGCGGCTGAGGCAGAAACTCCACCCCGAGAAGCAGCAAACGGTGCGTCAACACAGCTGTTCGTTGTTTACCTCGACGGGATCCACCAATGCGAAAGTGATCATCCGGGGCCGATTTCGGCCTTTCTGACAGAACTGGAACAGCAGTTGCCGCAGGGCACACAGCTGCTGCGTGGCCTGGATACCTACACGGTGATGCCGGTGGCCCTGGCTGAGGACCGTGGCGGCTCCTGGTTCTGGAGACGCCTGTTTGCCTTGCAGGAGCAGCATCCCTCTGGGCTTGTGCTCCTGCTGGCCTCGGTGTTGGTGCAGGCCAACAACGTGATCAAGGTGGGCATCTCCTCTGATCGACGCTATGGACCGATCCGCCACTACCAGCTCGCACTCAAGATCGGCCTGCGCCTGCGGGAGCATGGCTTCCGCACCGCTGCAAGCAGCGAGCTGGTGCTGCTTGGTTATAGCGGCGGTGGCGAGATGGCATTTGGCGTGGCCGACTATCTCAGCCGCATGGTGCAGGTTCCGTTGCACATCATCAGCTTCTGCGGTGTGTTCAGCGGTGACCATGCGCTTGAACGGGTGGCATCCATCAGCACGGTGGTGGGGGATCGCGACCCGGTGGCAGCCTTCAGCAACATCGCCTATCCCGGCCGCACACCCCTGCTGCCCTTCAGCCGCTGGCGCCGTGCTCTCGCCGCTGGTCGGGTGCAACGCCGCTGCATCCGCGGCATGAGCCACAACGGCGCCCACGGTCCGTTCTCGAACCGCTACCGCCAGGCTGTGGTGGACGCCGTGCTGGATCTGCTGCCCGTGCTGCCGGGATGTGCACCCGCAGCAGCACAGGAATGAGCTTGATGGCGCTGCACCAACAGGAATGGACTGCTGCTGGGCTGGCAGGCCCGCAACCGCCCCCAGGCGTCACGTTGACCAACGCCGTGATGGGACAGATCGAGCGGTAAGGCTTGCAGGGCCTGGCGGTAGCGCTCCAGAGCCAACAACGCCCCGGCGTCGGGGGCAGCTGCTGAGGCGCATTCCGCAAGCCATGCATCGCTCTGATGCAGCAACCGCTCCCGCCAGATGCCCGTGAGCAGCACAGGGTAAACGCTGCAGGTAGCCTCCATCGCCTGCTGCAGCAGCGCTGTGGTGTCGATGCAGAAGCCGAGGCAGCCGTAGCCCCCATAAGGAAGCGCGAGAGTGCTGGCCAGGCGGTTATGGATCAGGGCCATCACCTCGGTCAGATCGATCAACTCCAGCAGGCGTTGATCCCTGAAGACAGAACCCACGTAGCGCACCGTGCCATTGCCGCTGTCGTTCTGCCAGGGGCGGTGCAGATCATTGAGTGGCTTCCAACCGCAGAACCCCTCATTACCCTGGTAATACTGCAGCCGCAGCAGAGCTCCTTCCCCGTGCTCAAGGCTCAGCTCAAGGGCGGTATGAGGGAGCAGCGCCACGGCTTCCTCGCCATGGGGGTCCAACAGACCGGTTCGCAGCGGTAGCCCCAGCGGCACCTGTCGCCAGCCACGCGCTGTGCCGCCATCCGCAGGCAGACAGGCTCCCAACCCGAAGCTGGCGATACTGGCGCGCAGCCGGGCGCTGACAGACCACCCCCTGGCCTGCAACCAGTTCAGCCACTGCCGCCCGCTCCAGCAGCCCTCAAAGCACCAGGCTGGCGCGCCGTTGTGGCGATTGCCGGCCAGACGGTTGAGCAGCTGAGCCGCAAGCGTATTCAGACGGCGAGCCGATGCAACCTGGCTGTAGGGCAGGCCGAGGTTGCGCAGAATCAGACCGCCCAGCAGCGTTTCAGAGCTGACCGCAGCCGGCGTGGGCTGATCCACCGCCGCGGTCGCCAGCGCTGCCGAGGCATCCTCAGCATTCGCTTCGGCGGCGGCCTCGGCCAACAGGGCTTCAAACGCTGCTGCTGTAGCGGGCAGGCTCAGCGACTGCCCCTGCCAGATCACCGCATCAGAACACCAGAGCGCCAGGGCGCCGGAACCACTGCCGGCGGATGGGAGCAGGTGGGGAAGGTCATCAACCAGGGCCGCCAGCAACTGCGGACTGAGCAGCCCCTCCTGCACCAGCATCGCCAGGCTCTGCAGCCGCGGTGGCAGGTCCGCCGGTGCCAGACGCCAACCGCGGGGCAGCAGCCAGAGCAAGGGCAGCAGCGAAGCTCTGTTGAACTGAGCCGCAAGTCGCCGCAACCAGGCCTCGCGACTCAGGCCAGAGCGAAAGACCGTCTCCTCCAGGGCCTGATGCAGTGACAGCAGCGGCACCGGCGATGGCCAGCCGGGATCAAGCGCCAGAGGGTCCAGGTGCCAGCTGTGGTCAGGGCTGCCGGACATGGGTGGGGCATTGCTGCCCCATGCTGTCCATCACAGCCGCGCTTGACCAGCGCGAGGATCGGCTTGCTCACGCCGGCCCGTTCAAATCAGGCAATTCAGGCCGGTACCAGACCGGTGTGACGAATCAGCGCCTCACTGCTGGGCCGACGACCGCGGAAGGTCTCGAACACCTCAGCCGGATGACGGCTGCCCCCAAGGCTGAGGACCGTGTCGCGGAAGCGGCGACCGGTGTCGCGGATTGCTGCCTCGTTCTCCAGGCCCACCTCCTCAAAAGCGCTGAAGGCATCAGCACTGAGCACCTCGGCCCACTTGTAGGAGTAATAGCCGGCGGCATAGCCGCCGGCAAAGATATGCCCGAAGGAACAGAGGAACGCATCTTCATCGATCGGTGGCAGCACCGTGGTGGTTTGCGCGATGGCGCGCCGCAGCTGCTCGGGACTCTGACCACAGCCGGGATGCCACTGGCTGTGCAGTTTCAGGTCCACCAGGGCGAAATGCACCTGACGCAGGGTTGCTGCAGCTGCCATGAAGGTGCGGGCCGCCTGAAGCTTGGCGAACTCAGCCTCCGGCAGCGGTTCACCGCTCTGCCAGTGGCAGGTCATCCCCAGCAGGGTGGCGCGGTCGTAGCACCAATTCTCCATGAACTGGCTGGGCAGCTCCACCGCATCCCACTCCACGCCGTTGATGCCGGCGGCCTCAGGCCGCTCCACGGTGGTCAGCATGTGCTGCAGGCCATGGCCGAACTCATGGAAGAGGGTCTCCACCTCCTCGAAGGTCATCAGGCTGGGGGTGTCACCCACCGGCGGGCTCTGGTTGCAGATCAGGTAGGCAACTGGCAGCACCGGCGTGCCATCGGGCCGGCGCGAGCGCACCAGGCACTCATCCATCCAGGCGCCACCGCGCTTGCTGCCAGGGCGGCTGTAGGGATCGAGGTAGAAGGCGGCGATCGGTTGGCCGGAGCCACTGCCGGCGCCGCTGCCCTCAAGGATGCGGAAATAGCGCACATCCGGGTGCCACACCGGCGCTTCACCATCGGCCGCTTCGATCGTCACGTCGAACAGGCGGCCGCAGAGGCTGAACAGCCCCTCCAGCACCCGCGGCAGCGGGAAGTAGGGACGCAGGGATTCGCTGTCGAGCTCAAAGCTCTCCCGGCGCAGCACCTCGGCCCAGAAACTCACATCCCAGGGCTGCAGGTCGTCGGCTTCGGGGGCTCCGTGGCGGGCGGCGCAGGCGGCCAGGGCCTCCAGCTCCTGACGGGCCACGGGCAGGGCGGCGGCCCGCAGCTCCTCCAGCAGCCCCTCCACGGCGGCTTCCGTATCCGCCATCTTGGCTGCGAGACTCACCTCGGCCCAGTTGGGGTAGCCGAGGCGCTCGGCCTGCTCACGTCGCAGCTCGAGAATGCGCTCGATCAACGGCCAGTTGTTCAGGGGCTCGCTGGTGTCGCTGCCAGCCTCGCTGGCGCTGACGGCCGACGCTTCTCCCTGGCCGGATGCACGGCTCACGTGTGCGCGGTAGACCCGCTCGCGCAGGTCGCGGCGGCGGCTGTACTTCAGGAAGGGGGCATAGCGGTGCATGTCGAGTCCCAGCAGCCACGGACCGGCCTCGGGCGTGGCATCGTCATCACCGGCAGCGCGGGCGGCCTGGGCAAGCTGAGCCTTGAGGCTCTCGGGCAGGCCCTCCACCTCAGCCGGATCGCTGAAGCGCAGGGTCCAGCCGTTGGTGGCATCGAGCAGCTGGTTGCCGAAGCGGGTGGACAGCTCCGCCAGCTCCTGGCTGGCGGCGTTGAAGGCCTGCTGCTGAGCGCCGCTGAGACCCACGCCCCGCAGCTGCATGTCGCGCAGCTCGGCCGCCAGGATCCGCTGCTGGGTGCCATCGAGCTGGCCTGCTGCACCGGAACCGGCTGCTTCGTGCTGCAGCTGCAGCCGCTCAAGGGCTCGATAGATGATGCGGCTCTGGCCAACGCGGTTGCCGAACTGCACCACCGCTGCCTGCTGGCCCGCATGGGCCTCGCGCAGCTCGGGGCTGTTGCAGACGCCATTGAGGTGGCTCACGACTCCCCAGCTCCAACGGAGCCGCTCACCCAGGCGCTGCAGCGGATCCATCACGGCAGACCAGCTGAGAACTCCATCGGCCTGGGCCAGCTGCGCCTCCAGCTTCTGCTCGATGGCGCTGAGCTCAGCCTCCAGGTCGGCGATCAGGCCGGGAATGTGGGCCGTGACGGCGTCGGGGGTGATCGCCTCGAACACCGGCAGGCCTTCTCCCCGCAGGACCTCAGGCAGGGCAATGGCGCTCGGGCTCATGGCAGCGGCGGATCGGATGCCGCCATTCCAGCCCAAGCGGGTGCCGCGCTGCGGTTCAGCCGAGGGCGGGAAGCCGAAGCGCCACCACCGTGTGAGCAGCCAGATCCTGGGCCAGGGCGGTGGTGGTGGCCTCGTAGAGGTCGATGGCGATACGCGGCCAGAAGCCGATCACCAGGGTGGGCACCAGCAGGGTGAGGCCGATCAACAGTTCGCGCGGCTTCATGTCGCCCACCACGGCCAGGGCCGGGATGCGGGGGCCGAAGAACACCCGGCGGCAGAGACTGAGCAGGTAGATCGGCGTGAGCACCACACCGATCGCGGCCAGGATCACGGTGATCACCCGGAAGCCCACCGTGAAGCCGTCGTTGCTGGTGACGCCAAGGAACACGGTGATTTCGCTGACGAAGCCGCTCATGCCAGGCAGGGCGAGCGACGCCAGCGAGCTGGCCACAAAGAAAGCGAAGGTGATGGGCAGCACCTTGGCCAGTCCGCCCATGTTCGGGATCGAGAGCGTCTTGGTGCGCTCGTAGAACACGCCGGTCACGAAGAACATGGCGGCGGCGATCAGGCCGTGGCTGATCATCTGCAGCATGGCGCCACTCATGCCAAGGCTGTCGATGGCACCGATGCCAAGCAGAACAAAGCCCATATGACTGACGGAGCTACAGGCGATGCGCCGCTTCACGTTGTCTTGCGCGAAGGCATTGAGGGCGCCGTAGACGATGTTGACGATGCCCAGCACCACCAGGGCCGGCGCCAGCTGCAGGTGGGCTTCGGGGAGCATCTGCACGTTGAAACGCAGCAGGGCGTAGCCGCCCATCTTCAGCAGCACTCCCGCCAGCAGCATCGACACCGGCGCATTGGCCTCACCGTGGGCATCCGGCAGCCAGGTATGAAGCGGAAACATCGGCAGCTTGACCCCGAAGCCCACCAGGAAGCCGAGGTAGCAGAGCAGTCCGAACACGCCGTCGGGGGAGCGGGATGTGAGTTCGCTGAGGTTGAGGGTGAAGGGTCCGTTGAGGGCCAGGGCCAGGCCGCTCACCAGGATCAGCAGCGACGCGGTGGCGGTGTAAAGGATGAACTTGGTGGCGGCATACTGGCGCTGTTGTCCTCCCCAGATGGCGATCAGCAGATAGACGGGGACCAGCTCCAGTTCCCAGGCCAGGAAAAACAGCAGGAAGTCCTGGGACAGGAACACCATCGCCTGAGCCGAGGCCTGCAGCAGGAGCAGGGCGAAATAGAGGCGTGTCTTCTTCTGGATGTTCCAGCTGGCGGCCACCGAAAGCAGCGTGACCAGACCGGAGAGAACGACGAGCGGTGCGGAGAGCCCATCAGCCGCCAGCGACCATTCCAGGCCGAGGGTCGGCAGCCAGGTCACCCGTTCAACCAGTTGCAGGCCGGCCTGGGCACCGTCGTAATGCTGGCTGAAGACGAACAGCATCAACAGCAGATCGGCCAGCAGCGTGCCCAGGGCGATCGTGCGCGGCAGCCTCGGATCGGTGCCATCGCCGGGCAACAGCATCAACAGGGGGGCAACCACGCCCGGCAGCAGGGTGATCAGGCTGAGCCAGGGGAAGGCTGCCGTGGCGCCGAGGGCGCTGACGCTGGACGCGGCCATCAGGGGCAGGTTGGCGTCCATCGCAGCGTCGGGCAGGTCAGGGTTCGATGCCGAGACGAGCGGTCAGGCTGTCTGCAGGCGTTTGGAAGTCTACGTTGAGACTTGTCTGGGCTGGGTATTTATACCCATCGAAATCTCGGGAAGGGTGGCTCGGCCCGCTGCTGCCCGCCTGGATCCGGACAGCACCGGCGGCTGGCGCGCCAAGCCGCAGGCTCAGACGCCGCCGTCAGTTGGCATCCTGCAACGGCTGCCAGCGACTGCCCGCCTGCTGCAGCTGCAGCACCTCAGCTCTGGAGGCGACGCCCTCGCTTTCCCAGGCCCGCACCATCGCCCGACTGACCACTGCCGCGCAATCGCGGCTGGCCAAGGCCAGGATGCTCGGACCAGCACCGCTGATCACACAGCCCCAGGCTCCGGCGCCGATGGCGGCCTCACGCACCTGGCGGCCGCCCTGGATCAGACCCCAGCGATAGGGCTCATGGATGCGGTCATGCATGCCATCGGCGATCAATTCACCATTCCCCGTGCGTAAACCCTGCAGCAGCAGGGTCAGCGAACCCAGATTGGTCACCGCATCCGGGATCGAAATCGTCTTGGGCATCACCCGGCGCGCCTCGCTGGTGGAAAGGCGGATCGCCGGGATCGCCACCACCGGGATCACCTCCGGTGACCACTCGCAGCGCACCACGCGCCAGCGGTGCGAGGCCGCCTTGGCGGTCATGCACAACCCCCCCAGCAGCGAAGGCACCACGTTGTCGGGATGGCCCTCGATTTCGATGGCCAGTTCCAACAGCTTCTCGCGGCTGAGCGGCTCACCGATCAGCGCATTGGCTCCCATCAGACCCGCCACGATCGCCGTGGCGCTGCTGCCCAGCCCCCGCGCCGGCGGTACCGCCAGCCGCACTCGCGCCTCAACGGCGATCGGTTGCTCGCCTGCTTCCTTCCACACCCGCTGCGCGGCTCGGTACACCAGGTTGTCGGGCCCACCGCGCAGATGCGCGCCCTCGGTGCCCTCAATCACGAGCTCGAAGCGTTCGCCATCACCCTCGATGCAGCGCATCGCGAAGCGATTGTTCAGATCCAGGGCAGCCCCCAGACAATCAAAACCGGGGCCGAGGTTGGCCGTCGTGGCGGGGACATCCACCACAACCCCCTGTCCGATGCGGGGGCGCACCATGTGATCTGCTCTGCTGGGGCCAGTGTCCCACCCAGGGGGAACGGCCCGGCAGTCCTCAGCCCAGCTTCAGGCCAGGAGCATCCGCGCCCGACAGGCGGCGCTGAAGAGGCCCGCATCACCATCGACCACGGCCATCAGCGGCACCTGCTCCACCACGGCACTGAGGCGTCCCTTGGCCAGGAAGGGCTGCAGAAAAGCCGGCGAGCGCAGCTCCGCGAGCAGTTTGCCGGCCGTGCCCCCCCCCACCCACAGGCCACCGAGACAGAGGGTCTGCAGAGCCAGATCGCCGGCGACGCTGCCGTAGGCCCCCAGCCAGAGGTCGAGGGCGGCACGGGCCAGGGGATCACCGGCGGCGGCCGCCGCGGCCGTCGCGGCTGGCAGATCGCCGCCATCGATGGAAGCCAGGGGGTGGTGATGGCCATCGGGGTGGACCGCCAGCCGCCAGCGCATCACCTCCCCCAGACCGGTGCCACTCACCACCCGCTCGATCGAAAGGCGCTCCAAGCCCAGATCCTTCAGCAGCCAGCGCTTGAGCTGCCACTCGTGTTCGCTGCGGGGGGCGAACTCGGCATGGGAGGCCTCGCTGGCCACCGCCACCAGCCCCGTCGGGGTGGGCACACCGATCGCCACACCGAGGCCGGTACCGGCGCCGAGGATTGCCACAGGGGCCTGAGGGTCGCGGCCGCCGCCCTGCCGCAGCAAGTGCTGCTGGTGGGGCTCCAGATGGGGCAGGCCGTAGATCAGCACAGCGAAATCGTTGACCAGCTCCAGCTGATCGAGGCCGCACGCCGCCGCCAGGGCGCTCTGCTCCAGCGACCAGGGCAGATTGGTGAGCTTGACCCGGCCGCCGCGCACCGGCCCGGCCACAGCAAAGCAGGCGTGGGTTGGCCGAGGCTCATCAGCGGCCGCGGAGGCCAGGAAATGATTCACCAGACCAGCAAAGTCCTGCCAGTCGGCCGAAACGAAGCGTTCGCTACGGCCCCGGATCAGGCGGTTCCCCTCCAGGCGGTAAAGAGCCAGGAGGGTTTTGGTACCGCCGATATCACCGGCGAGCAGAGTGGTCATCGATCCAGGGGTGAACGGCAGCGGTGGTGCAGCTGTGCTGAGGCTGCTCGCGATCAGAGGGCGGCAAGCCCAAGGCCAGCACCGCGATCCTGATTGGCGCGGGCCGCGGCCTCCACCAGCTCCGCGAGGGCCCGAGTGCCGAGATCACCTTCACGGCGGCTGCGCAGGCTGAGCTGGCCACTCTCGGCTTCCTTGGCGCCGATCACCGCCAGCACGGGGATCTTCATCTGTTCGCCGGTGCGGATCAGCTTGCCGAGGCGATCGCCGGAGGCATCCACCGTGGCGCGCACACCAGCGGCCTTGAGCTGAGAGAGCACCTCAGCGGCATAGGGCCGCACCTCATCGGTGACGGGCAGCAGGCGGATCTGCTCCGGTGCCAGCCAGAAAGGAAAATCACCGGCATAGTTCTCGGTCATGATCCCGAAGAAGCGCTCCAGGGATCCGAAGATGGCGCGGTGAATCATGATCGGGCGCTGGCGTGTGCCATCGGCTGCCACATATTCAAGATCAAAGCGCTCAGGCAGGTTGAAATCGAGCTGGATCGTGGAGCATTGCCACATTCTGCCGATCGCATCCTCGATCTTCAGATCAATCTTAGGACCATAGAAAGCGCCACCACCCGCATCAATTTTGTAGGCCCAGCCCTTGCGGTTCAGAGCTTCGATCAAGCCGTTGGTGGCCAGCTCCCACACATCGTCTTCGCCGATCGATTTTTCGGGCCGAGTGGAAAGATTAATCTCGTAGTTGCGGAAATCGAAGGTGGAGAGAATCTGCTCGGTGAGATCCAGAATTGCCAGGATTTCATCACCGATCTGATCCGGCAGGCAGAACACGTGAGCGTCGTCCTGGGTGAAGCCGCGAACGCGCATCAGGCCGTGCATCACACCGGGGCGCTCGTAGCGGTAGACCGTGCCTAACTCGGCCCAGCGAATCGGCAGCTCCCGATAGCTACGCAGGGTGCTGGCATAGGTCAATACGTGGAACGGGCAATTCATCGGCTTAAGCTGATATTCACGCTCATCCACCTGCATCGGGCCGAACATACTCTCGCTGTAGAAGTCGAGGTGACCGGAAGTTTTCCAGAGGCTGATATCAGCCACATGGGGTGTGTAGAGCAGTTCGTAGCCGGCGTTGAAGTGCAGCTCCCGCCAGAGGTTCTCGATCAGCAGCCGCATACGGGCGCCGCGGGGATGCCAGAACACCAGGCCGGCGCCAGCTTCATCTTCAATCGAGAACAGATCGAGGTCGGTGCCGAGGCGCCGGTGGTCGCGGCGCTTGGCCTCTTCCTGGCGACGCTTGTATTCGACCAGCTGTTCAGGGGTTTCCCAGGCGGTGCCGTAAATGCGCTGCAACTGAGCGTTCTTCTCATCACCACGCCAGTAGGCGCCTGCCACGCTCTCCAACTCAAAGGCCTTGGCATTCAGCTCACTGGTGTTGGCCACATGCGGACCAGCGCAAAGATCCCACCAGTCATCACCCAGGGTGTAGAGGGAGATGGGCTCACTGATGCCGGCCAGGATCTCCAGCTTGTAGGGCTCATTCTGCGCCTGAATCCTGCTCTCAGCCTCAGCACGGCTGACCTCGATCCGCTGCAGAGGCAATTTTTTATTGATGATCCTGATCATCTCCTTCTTGATGGCTTTGAGGTCGGCCTCGCTGAAGGGATCAGGGCTGTCGAAGTCGTAGTAGAAGCCGTTTTCCGTCCAGGGACCAATGGTGACCTGGGCCTTGGGGAACAGCTTCTGCACCGCCATGGCCATCACGTGACTCATCGAATGGCGAATTCGCAGCAGCTGCTCGCTTTCACTGGTGCGGGGCAGCTGGATCGACGCCGGCTCAGCAGGCGTGGTGCCTTGGCCACCGGCGCTGCTGAGGGACGGATCGGCAGTGCGGGTGGCAGTCACGGCGGCTGAATGGCGATCCCGAATCTTACGCAGCGCAAACCGGAGCTCCCTAGGCTTGGCCTGTGAGCCAACCGACCCCACCCGGACCGACGCCGCCTCCTTCGCGCGAGTCGGCTGAGCTGCTGGATCAGCTGCTGGAATCCCTGTTTGGCGACTTTGTGTTCTGGTTCGAGCGGGGCCTGGTCTTGCTCGATCTCACTCCCGCGCATCTCCTGCCTCCCCATGAGCATCGGGACTTGCGGGCGGGCCTGGAGGAAGCCCTGCGGGCCCTGAGCGCCACCCGCTCACTGCGGGCCGCCTGCAGCACCCCGATGGCGATTGATCTGGAGGCGATGGCCCCCTGGCACCGGCTGATGATGCGGGTCTGGAGCCTTTCGGCGATGCTGCGCGTGGCTGGTGTTGCCCTGCCGGATGATCAGCGCGCGCCGCAGGTCTGAGGTCCTCAACTGGCGGGACTGCCTGGCGCCGGCCACGGGCCCGTGGCCGTGGCTGGATCCGCGTTGAGGCTGGCTTGATAGAAGCGCTGCAGCTCGGTCGCGCTCTTCACCGGCTGGCCATAGGCGCTGCGGCCATTGAGGGCGGGAAAGGAGGCCCACTCCCTGGCCAGAACCGCCATCACCCGCGGGGTCAGCCCCTCGCGGTCGATGGCATCAAGCACACCGCGACGATCGACCAGAAACAAGGCTGCCTGGTCCTGCTGCTCCGGGCGAAAACTGGAGAGCCGCAATCGGCTGGCGGCCTCCTTCCAGGTGCCGGGCAGGAACTGATAAGCGCCGGCGGCTGCGCTGGTGTAGCGCTTCACCACAACGATTTCGGGATGGCGAGCCAGGCTTTGGAAGCGACCTCCCCCGTAGAGGATGTGATAGCCCTCGCGACTGCCGTGTTTCCAGGTGCCTTCGGCGTAGCGGATCGTGTTCAGCAGGGCCTGTCGCCGCGGCGTGATCACATAGGGCTGGCCGGGATGATCGGCAGCGCCGTCGCTGGAGGCGGCTGATCCGGAGGGACCCTGCAGCAGTTGCGAGACCGCCAGCAGCAGCGCCGCTGCGGAACAGACACTGGCAGGGGCTGACCACCGGGGTAACAGTCGGCGAATCCGCAAGCAGAAGCGTGGACAAGGTCAACCGAGACTGCTGTCCCGCCGAGTCCAGTGGCGAGACCTCCACAACCCTCTGGACAAATGCGTCTCGCTATGCATCAGGTGACTGCCTGGGTCCAGACTCCCGCTGAGATTCGCTGGACTCAGGAACAGGTCCGAGGATTGATCAGGGGCCTTAATCTTTTCTTCGGAACTGATCAGCGTCGCCGCGGCTCAGCTGGCTGCCAGGAAGCCCAGGGCGGAGCGGGTGCGCTCCAGAGTGGACGCCGCCACCGCACCGGCGCGCTCACGGCCACGGGCCAGCACGCGATCGAGTTCGGCCGGATCGGCGCTCAGCTCGGCATGGCGTTGCTGGATCGGTCGCAGGGCCTCCACCAGCACCTCGGCCAGCAACGGCTTGAACGTGCCCCAGCCCATGGATGCACACTCGCTGGCGGCAACCTCGCGGCCCTTACCGCTGAGCAGGGCATATAGACCGAGCAGGTTGTCGGTCTCTGGGCGTTCGGGATTGCCGAATTCGAGCCCCATCACCGGATCGGTTTTGGCGCGCTTCACCTTCTTGGTGATCAGCTCCGGCGGATCGAGCAGGTTAATGCGCGAGCCCTCATTGGGGTCGCTCTTGCTCATCTTGCTGCGGCCATCGGCCAGACTCATCACCCGGGCCCCCTCCTTCAGGATCAGCGGCTCGGGCACCTTCAGCACCGCCATGATCTCCCCCTTGTCATCGCGCTGACCAAAACGGGCGTTGACCCGCTGCTGGGCAATGTCCCGGGCCAGCTCAAGGTGCTGCTTCTGGTCTTCGCCCACCGGCACCAGATCAGCGTCGTAGAGAAGGATGTCGGCGGCCATCAGCACCGGGTAGTCGAGCAGACCAACCGAGACCTGATCCCCCTGCTTGAGCGCCTTTTCCTTGAACTGGATCATCCGCTCCAGCCAGTTCAGCGGCGTGATGCAGTTCAACAGCCAGCAGAGCTCGCTGTGGGCCGGGACGTGGCTCTGCACGAACACCGTGCTGCGCTCCGGATCGATGCCACACGCCAGGTAGAGCGCGGCGGTGCTGCGGGTGTCGGCGGCAAGACGCTCCGGATCGTGCGGCACCGTGATCGCATGCAGGTCGACCACGCAGAAGAACGTGTCGTGGCTGTCCTGCAGGTCGACCCAGTTGCGGATGGCTCCGAGCCAGTTGCCCAGATGCAAGGAGCCCGTGGGCTGAACGCCGGAGAGAACCCTGGGGCGTGGCATCCGAGATCGCAGGCAGATGGGGCGGATTCTGCCTGCCGGTGAGCGACGGCCCACCGGCACCGCCCCAGCGCGCTCAGGCCTCGGTGTCGGCCTCGCTGCCCTCACCACCCTCGGGGGCGGCAGCAACCTCTTCGCTCAGCTCGGCTGCAGGCTCTTCGCTGGCCTCGCTCACGGCCGCAGGGGCCGCCGGGCGGGCGGGGCGGGCGAAGGGGTTCGGACGGCTGCTGGGCCGCTCGCTGCGCTCGGGGCGATCACCACGACCACCACCGCGGCGCTCAGCCTGGGGGCGACCGCCTCCGTTGGCACGATGCTGCGCCAGCACATCATCCAGCTTGCCTTCCTCAAGCAGCTGAGCCACCGTGCGGATCGAGAGGCCCAGGGCCGCCACGGTCGAACGCAGACCGAAGGCTTCCTGCACCGCACGGGCGGCGCGCATCTCGTTGTCGCTCAGGCGGATCCGGAAGCCGCCGGGCTCGCGGTTGCCGCCCTCACGGGGACCCCGGTTACCGCGGAAGCGCTCGTTCTGGCCAGACTGCTGGCTGCTCTGGAGGTCACCGTCGGCCATGGCCGCACACCCTGAAAATCAGGGGCAAGTGTGACGCATGGCCGGCGGCTGAGGCCAGCACCAGTGCAGCCGATGGGGGTCTGGGCTGTCGGCGCGGGCCAGCACCAGCAGCGGCAGGGGCTTGGTACCCCGCTGTTCAAACGGGCGGCGGTAACTGGACAGCAACTCGAGATAAGCCGCCAGGGTCCAGCCATGGTTGCCCTGCTCCTGCATCCGCCAGAAGCGCTGCAAAGCCGCAGCGCAGGCCCGACGACCGAACTCGCGCCAGCATTGATCCTGGGCGTCGAGCTGGCTCAGCCCATCGCGGCGCAGCTGGCGGAAGCGCACCAGCTCCGGGGCATCGGCACTGGTATCGGGGGGCAGCACCTGCGCCAGCCGCCGCACCGGCACCTCCTGCAACCGCAGCCAGCAGCGATCGAGCAGCAGCACCGGCAGGTCGCCGTGCCAGTGACCTTCGTGCTGTAGCTGCGCCAGCAGCTGATCGGCCCGAGCCTGTAGCCGCGGCGTCAGCGGTGCCTGCAGCTCAGCCATGGGCTCCACGGAAGGTGATGGTCGGGATGGCGTATTCCCGAGGTTCGAGGTGGATCGTGCAGCGCACCTCGCCGAACCGGGCCGCCAGGTGCTCCTCCACCAGCTCCGTGATGCGATGGGCGGTGGGCAGATCATTGGCATCCACCACCATGTGCAGCTCGATGAACACGCGCTGACCGAGCACCCCACGGCTGGCGATGTCATGCACGTTGAGCACCCCAGGCACTCCCATGGCCACTTCGTGAATGGCCTCAGGCGCAATGGCAATCTGATCCACCAACCAGGGCAGGTTGTCGCGCAGCACCGCCCAGCAGGCTCGCACCAACAGCAGACAGAGGGGAATGGCCACGGCGACGTCGAACCAGCTCTGGCGCAGCCAGACGGCACCGGCCAAGCCCATCAGCACCATCACGGTGGTCCAGATGTCGCTGGTGGTGTGGCGCGCATCCGCCAGCAGCAAGGTGCTGCCGAGGCGACGGCCCTCGCTGCGTTCATAGGCGGCCAGCAGGATGTTGCAACCGAGCACCAGCAGCAGCAGCAGCAGGTCGTGACTGTCCATCCGCAGCGGCTTGAGGCCGGTGGCAATCCGCTCCACCGCCGTGCGCAGGATCTCCAGCGCCGTGAACAGGATGAAACCAGCGATCGCCAGGGCGCCGACCGCCTCGTATTTGTCATGTCCGTAGGGATGGTCGCGGTCGGGCTGGGGATCCGAGAGGCCATTGGTGAGCAGACCCAACAGGCTCGACAACCCATCGGTGGCGCTGTGCATCGCATCGGCCAACACCGCCAGGGAACCGCTGAGCAGCCCGAGTACCAGCTTGAGCAGGCTCATGGCCACGTTCACCGCCAGCGCGGCCAGCAGAACACGCTTCACCGCAGCCCGGTTGTCGCTGCGAGCGGAGGGCCGGCCCGTCGGCGCGATGGCGCTGGAGGCGCGGGCAGCTCCCATCGGTATCGACAACCTGGCACGACCTCCAGGCTATGGGTTCCGGCTCGCCATCACCAGCTCGGCCAGGGATGATCCTCCCGAAGCCCGTTGGTCGCCGTCCTTGACTCCCGCCGAGCCCGCCGCCGAGACAGCCACGCCGAGTCCGAGGCTGAACTCCGCCCCGGCAGCCCTCCAGCGCGTTGTGCAGACCGCCAGCGGCAGAGGCAGCCTGGCGCTCCTGAAGCGCCTCTGGCCCGCTGCGGCGGTGCTGGGGGGCGGGGTTGTGCTGCTGGACAGCCTGCACGGTGCCCTGTCTTCCCTGCTGAGCCTGGCGATGGCCTCAGCTGGCCTGTGGTTGCTGGCGGGCCGACTGCGGCCGGGCCGCTCGCACCTGCCCAGCAGCAGTGCAGGCTGGCTGGAGCGTCTGGAGACGCTGCTGGATGGATTCGCACGGCTGGATCCGCAGGGCCAGGGTGCAGCGGAGCACCCGGATCAGCAGCGCCGCCAGCGCCAGTTGGCAGAGCTGCGCCAGCGGCAGGGACGCACCCATCTCGAGCTGGCGCTGGTGGGATGCCGCCACTGGGAGGAGCAGCAGCAGGGCGCGCTGCTGGACGCCTGCCGCAGCCCCCTGCCCCTGCGCGTGCACCGCAGCCATGCCCTTCCGCCCGCGGCCGACCACTGGCAGTGGCCGGAGGCCTTCCGCCGCTGCGACCATCTGATCTACCGCCTGGACCTACCGCTGAAGGCGGCGGACCTGCGCTGGCTGGAGGCTGTGCCCCAGGGCCAGTCCGTGTGGGTGTTGGTGGATTGCGCTGATCCCGATCTGTGGCCGAGCCAGCACCGGGTGCTGCAGCTCCAGCTGCCCGAACCCTTGCGGGAGCGCTGCTGGGCCTGGTCACCAGAGCAGCCGGAGCGGCTCAAGGCGGCGCTCGCGCCGCTGGCTCAGCAGCTGGCCGATGAGGCCGCACGGCTACCGGAGCGCACCGAGCGCCGCAACCTGGAGGAACTGCACGCGCACTGGCAGCTGGAGCTGGAGGGCCTGCGGCGCCGGCATTGGCAGCAGCTGCTGCAGAGCACCCAGTGGACCGTGGCCGCCGGGGTGCTGGTGGCACCTGTGCCGAGCCTCGATCTGCTGGTGCTGACGGCGGCCAACGGGCTGATGCTGCGGGAGATGGCGCGGCTCTGGGATTGCCCGTGGTCGTTGGATCAGCTGCAGGCCGCGGCGGTGCACCTGGCCAGGGCCGCCCTGAGCCTGGGGGTGGTGGAGTGGAGCAGCCAGGCCCTGGGGGCCGTGGTGCGGCTGCATGCCGCCACCTGGCTGGTGGGAGGGGCACTGCAGGCGCTGAGCGCGGCTTACCTCACGCGCGTTGTGGGCCGTGCCATGGCCGATTACCTGGCCCTGGCAGCCGGGGTGCCGGAAGCGGAGCTGGAGGGACTGCTGCAACGCCAGGCACCACTGCTGGTGGCCCGAGCCGCCGAGGAGGAGCGCATCGACTGGACGGCTTTTCTGCACCAGGCCGGGCAGTGGCTGCAGGAGCGGCAGCGGCTGGCACCAGGCAATCCTCGGCCCGCCCAGGCGGCCTGACGCGGACGCCGCCTGGGCCGTCCCCCGGGCAGGGCCGCCTTGAGATGGTCAAGACTTTGCATTAGTTCACGAAGGCTTCATGAAGGCCTTCATGAATAAACAAGAAGCTCCGCGAACTTAATTTTTCCTTCCGGGAAGGTTTCTTGTT
>Ga0129333_10000479_pt1 | contig 32916 bp, 48 predicted proteins | sample CPB6_08_DNA_FD_94474 | JGI IMG/M metagenome (GOLD analysis project Ga0129333, IMG submission 94474) | Freshwater to marine salinity gradient microbial communities from Chesapeake Bay, USA - CPBay_Sum_0.6_0.8_DNA | ecosystem: Environmental > Aquatic > Marine > Coastal | place: USA: Chesapeake... | reverse complement strand
TTGCTTCGTCACAGAAGTGACATTTTTCACTTGCAAATTGACGCTTATTTCTTGCTCAACTTGCTCAAATCCGCCAATATATGACTGAGCCTGCGTGCCGTAACGCGGGGTTACGGTCATATTGGAGAAGTTGTAATCCGTGGCTTGGATGTTTGTTACATCCGCGCCACTGCGCAAAATAGGAGTGCCATTAAAGAAAATATCCTTTAGTAATGCATTGTTGTAATTGGTGGTATCCCTTGTATAGTCCCTAGCAGAAGGAAAACCTTCAATTTCTCCTTCGCAAATCAAATCTAAAATCTTTGCATATTGCTTGCTAGACAGATTGTCTGCATCACGAACAGGCGTGCGTGTTGGCGCAACAATATTCTGCTGAACAACAACGTTCTGTTGAACGCTTCCGCCGCCGCCACCACCGCCGCCAGCGCCTGCAATGATCTTCTTAATTTCTGTCATGTTTGATCAGTATCAAGGCCTGCACTGATCACTAAACTACCAACAACCGTTTCGCCGTAGATAACGGGCACGGCTGCCCCAGTGGCGCTCGTATTTTGAATTCCATTGAAGCTATAGCTCTTTTGAGGGTCGAGCTCAGTATCTCGAGTGGTAGTGCCGGTGTTGTAACTTCCCATGCCCCCAACGCTGGGAGTGACCAAGTTTGGCGTGGATGTCAACAATCCAGCAGTACCCATGAGCAACAAGCCTGCACCGATGGTGAACGATAAAACACTGCCTGTTGCTGCAAAGGCTCCGGTGGCGCCATAACCAGCAAGACCAGCCCAAGCACCTGCGCCAAAGGTGACGAATGACAATGCAACCAATGCGACGCCCGCAAGAATCATGCCGATATTCATTCCTTTGCCGCCAGCGCCTACATATACAGGGATAATCTTGATTTCCTTGTCTCCCCCTTCAACGTGCAGATCCTGCAAACCAATAGCCTCTTCAGCTAGGCATACTTTGTAATACTGCTGGGTCATATGGGCTTCCAATGCAGGAAAATTTGCCAGTAAAAAGCGAATGGCTTCCGCTGCGCTGTTCACATCTGCTTCAAAACTATGGCGTCCTAAAAATTGCGCAAGACGACCATACACCCGCACTTTTCTCAACATGGGGGCCAATCCTTGTGCCGCAATCTGCGTCCTGTAGTCGATTGTAGCCATTCTCCATAGATATCTCGACTACTTAATCGCCCTCTTAGATGATGAAGCACCATTTGATCACCCACATACACTCCACAATGATTTAATTTACCCTGCCTGTCTTCAATGCACATAAGCAAGCTATCGCCAAATTGCAGCGGTTCATCAGCAGGCAGCTCATAAAAACCAGCTTCTTCCCAGCAGCCATCAAACAATGGTGCATCATTAAACTCTTCTGGCGTTATTGGACGCTGCCAATCCGGCAGGATGATGCCTTTCTCTGCATACCAATCCCTACACAAAGTCCAGCAATCTTGCACTGCCCACACCCACTCGCGCCCCAGTAGGGGTGCCTTGAAGCCAGATGGGGCACATTCGCCCCATTCTTCAGTTTGAGGGTTGCAAATGTACCAGGGCAGTCCCGACTGCTCGCAGGCAACGAGATCTGCCTGTGATGGCACTGGACGAGTGCGAGGATGACTATGGAAAATAGCAATCACTGCGCCCTTATCTTCACAAGCGGCAAAGTCTTCTGGATCAAGAATGAAGAATTCATGGTCCGTTGCCAAGTTGCGGCATGGCATGTAGCGCTCTTTGCCTTTAATGATGACAACCACACCACACGCCTCCTCGGGGAAGCGTTGCTTTGCATGCTCAAGCGCAGCAGCCTTGCTGGCTTTATTCACTGCTTAAAGGCTCCAATGCCTGGGAATGAACCAAATGGTAGCTGGCTATTCTCACCAAATCTCGTCTTGCAGCTTGTCAATTGCTTGCCGCATGAGTCACTGCCTGAAGCAGTGACGAAATTATTATTTGCATCGTAATACTGTGTGCCCGTGACATTGCCAGAAGCAGTGCCAGAGGCAGCAGTTGTCACCGTGAAGCCGCTAGCCGTGGCATTGGAAATGATATAGCCCCCGTCAAGAACGCCGCCGCTCGTGAAGTCCAAATAGACATTGTCGCCATTGGTGAAGCCAAGGCCAGATCCAACCACTGAAACTGTTGTCCCGCTTCGAGAATAAGTGCCAGTGAATGATGGGGCGGGCGTATAAGAGCATTCTGCACTTTTGTATGTCCATTGACAAAGATTAGGAATGCACTGTCGCTTCGGACTTCTCACGCCAATTAAGTCAAAAACTGCAACAAGTTCAAACTCAACTACATCGCGTGTTTCAGTGGCAAGGCGATCAATGTAAAAGATTTCATCAGGCAGCTTCATGCTGCTATCTGGAGCACCAAACGGGTTGGTATCGCCAGGAAAGTTATTGTTATCGATGTAACGAGCAAAAGTGCGAATGCGCTTTACTTTTGCACCCTCAAGACCATTTGGCAGCAGCAACAGTAGCGATGTAATAGTGCCACTTAAGTTGGCAATTTTTAACTTAGGGCGGGGGAGTTGTCCTCCCCCTTGATATTCAAACCCTTCTGCGATGATGGGGAATGCCGTGTATTCATTACCTGCCCAGTAAACGCTGCCATTGCTCTTAAGACTTGTTCCTGAATGGAAGCGATACACCTCTGTAGAGCCATGCTGGAGCTGATTGAGTTCAAGCTCAAACAGCTCAATAATTGAAGAAGGATTTAGGCCTTGAGCTTCTGAAAAGGGAACAGCCATTACGGTTCAAACACTTGGCGAAACTTAGTAGAAATGATGAAATAATTATTCAAATCCACTTCTACTTCCCATTCGCTACATACATATTTTCCAGCATCGCCATTGGGCGTTGTCCAATCAAAACTTTCAGTGCCATTGCGTGCTTCAAAGAAATCAAGCACAGTGTCACGTTCAGTGGTCGAGCGAGCATGAAAAGTGAGCGACCATTCTTCAGGTCTTCTGTTTAAGCCAAAAGCTAGGCGCTGTTCGTAGCCATCACCAAGCTTTGTTGCCCTGATGGAAGGCTTAATTGTCGCCCGTGCAGAACGGCTTGGTTGCGTACTAAAAGTGGCCATTGGATTAGTTTAAGAAGGATTAGGCGAGGAGGCCGCCAGGGCGCTTCTGACGCATAATTTCTTCTTGCACGGCTCCAGCAAGAATGCGACCAAGGGAGTTTGCATTGGCATCATTACCTTGTGCCTGCGTGCCTTTTGCATCTACGTTGATCACTACATTCGTGGATCCACCAGCGCTACCTTGAAGGTCCACTGGCACGGCCTTGCCATTGGGCATTGGGATGATGGCTTCGTTATAGCGACCTTCTCCAACAAGACCCAAAGTGGGACCAGTAACAATGCCACCAGCGGCAAACGCCTTGAAACCACCAGGCGCAATGCCGCCATTGGCATACATTGGCGCCCCTCCCAAGGTGGGAGTTCCATAAGCAGGAATATCAACCTTCGGAGCGGCTTTGGAGCCAGCACTGCTTGCTCCCATGCCCGCAAACATGCGAGCAATGCCAATGGCGATGTAAGTGGCGATCATTTGCTTGGCAGCGTTCATCAACATTTGAGCCAAGCTCTTAACCAAATCAGCAAACACTTCCTTCGTGGTCTTGCTGCCTTCTGCCAGGGCAATCGTGCCATCAAACATGGTGGTTGCAAAGGCACTGCCAATGCCCTCGATGGACTGCCTGGTGGAGTCGGCCTGCATTTTGAGCAGGCTCAGTTGCTCAGTCAGTTTTGCCATCTTCATGGCATCTTCTTTTGTGGCGCCTGGCTTCAGCAGAGTCTGCTCGTAAGCAGTAGCCGCCTCGCCCAAGAAACCAGCACCCAGCCCTGCTTCAGTGACATCAATTTGCTGCCTAACTGTTGCCAGTTCTTTTTCACGCTCGGCAATTTGAGCGTTCTCCAGGCGCTTGCGAATGAGATCCTCGTAAATGCCTAAAGTCTCCTGGAGAATAGTGCGCTGATCTTCAGACAGTTCTTTGGTCTTTTCATCAATAGCAAGTTGTGCCTGTTGAGCTGGAGTGAGCTCAAGCAGGCCGTCTCGATAGTTGTCCAGGCGCAGACTCTGCTCTTTAGCAAGCAGCTTTTCGTCTCTAATTAAATCTTCGTAAGGCTTCTTGAGCTCAATATTTGCCAACGTCAGAGCCTTGCCGTAATCACTTTGTGCCTTGGCAATTGCCTTATTCTTTTCGAGCAAAAGATCGCTCTGTTGACGCTGTCTATCCAATGCGGAGAGATTGTCGTCATTCCCTTTTGCAGTGGCAAGCCTATATCTTTCGTCAATCAAGGCTCGCTCAGTTGCAAATTCTGCAGTGGCTCTTTGAATGGCGTATTGCGTTTCAGAAAGAGCACCTTGCTTTCGCTGCACTTCAAGCTGATTTAACTGTATCGCAAGATCATCTTGCAACTGCTTGGTCCTATCGCTGTAGTATTTTTCAAGTTTCTTGCCGCCTGCTGTCCCTTCTTCGCCAGCCCCAGCAGGCAGAGGCTTGAGGCCTGCTTGCCTTGCTTGATCCATCTGGCGTTGGCGATTCAACGCCACTTGTGCTGCATCTTGCAGCGCCTCTTGACTTTGACCAGCAACATTCAACGCAGCTACCTTGCCTTGTCGTGCTGCTTCTAAATTGGCAGCAATTTGCCCTGGAGTGGTTGCCTGAGGAGCCCCAAAATTAATCCCAGCGGCCAGTCCAGTCTGTTGTAATTTTTGATATTCAGCCCTTGTGAGGCGCATATTGCCGCCTTGCATCCTTCGCAAAATATTTTCTGCTTGCGTGATGGACTGAACTTGCGTTTCAGCTTCAACTAATCTCGCACTAGCAGTAGCAGTATCACCAGCCTCGGCAGCACGCAGCAGCTCGTCAGTCAGTGCAGCGGCCCGAATCTTTGCATTGTCAGCGGCATTGCCAATGCTGAACAGCTTGCTAATCACTGCATCCAGGGCAAGCATCACTGCCCCCACACCAAGGGACACCAAAGACACCTTCAAAGCAGTCACTGCCACTCGAGCCACGTTCACGCTCGTTGCCATTGATGCAAACACCATCACCAGTGTTTGAATACCTGCGATGTAAACGCGGATTTGAGCCACGCTCATCGTGGCAATAAATCTCACCATGGCAACAGTGGCCTGAATAATGCCAGTGTTGCGCAACAGTACAAATGCTTGCGTCAACACGCCAACGACTGCCGCATAGGCTCCCATGCGAGCGACAAATGGAATGGAAGCAAAGTCAAGCGCCGCTTTTCCAACGCCCAGCAAAGGCTGGAGAAGAGTGAGCAATGTGCTGGTGAAATAACCAGCATTTGTGGCAGCACTTCCCAAGGAGGTGGCCAGACCACGCAATGTGGGAAGAATATTGGTTAGCGCAGAATAGAACGCTTGCGCACGAGGAGACATTTGAGAGAAATAGTCTCCAGTGGTCGAAATGCCAAGATTGAAGGCCTTGATGACATCCGTGGCATCTTTAACAAGAGCATTAATGGCAGGCCCAAATGCCGCCGCAAATCGATTAACGATTGGCTGCATTGCCTCATACATGAGCTGCAGCGAGTTTTGCATTGCATTGAGCTGACCTTGCAAAGTCTGAGATGCTTTCGTTGCTGCATCACTAAACTTTGTATTCATCAAAACAGCGACATTCTCAAGCAACACCCTCATGGCATCGCCCTTGAACACACCATCTTCCAGCGCTGCAGTGAAGTCTGTCATGCTCATTTGAGCTGCTTCAGCAAATAGCGCCAAGCTGCCAGGCAGCACGTCGCCCAATTGGCCCTTGAGTTCTTCGCTCATCACCTGGCCTTTGCTGGCCATTTGCCCAAAGGCATAAAAAACGCGATCCACTTGATCAGCGCTTAAGCCAAACGTGGCAGAGGCCTTGGTGATGCCACTAAACAAATCCTGAATAGTGGAAGGATCAAAGTTGGCTGGCTGTAGCGAAGCAAATAGCCTTACAAAGCCATTGCGGGCACTATCAATTGGAACATTTAGTTCTCCAATGGTCTGCTCAATAAAGCGCAATGAAGGGCCAAATTGATTGCTCGTTTTAGTAACTGCATCTAATTGGTTGCGGAATGTCTCCATTCCTTTTGCTGCATTGAAAGCCTGGCCAGGCAGGCTTGTCATAAACGCCAGAGCTTTATATGCAGTGCCATAGAGCAACACTTGCTTGGTGGCTTGTGCAAACTCATTACCAAGTTCACGAATTTGAGCGGCTCCTGGAATGCTTACGCCCGCAAGAGCCCTGCCAAAAGCCCCTGCTCCAGGGCTAGGAAGATTGGGGACAGGTCCCATGGGAGTGCCCATCTGGGCAAACATGCTGCTTTGCGGAGTGATCCTCCCTAAAGGCGAGGAAGGATAGATCATCCTGTGAGTAGGGAATGCATATTGGCTGCGTCCTGCCGCGCCTTGCATGACCGCATATCGTTGCGCGTCTCTGGCGAGGGTTGCCGGATCTTCCCCAGCAATAAAGTCCCCCAGTGCTCTCATTCGCTGAATGAGCCCAGTTAATGCGGAACTGGCTTGATTAGCAGCTCTTGCGCCGCCCTGCATGGGAACAAAAGACCCTCCTCCTGCGCCCACTCCACCAGTCATCATTGGAGACACAGGGAATTGTTGTGCGCGTCCTCCCATGCCAAAAGTGGACAACGGACCTTGCGAAACAGCTCTGCCGCTAGGGAATATTCCTCGCACTGGACGACGCAGCGCCATTTCAACATTGCCAAGGATGTTCTCCATGGCTGTTTGACTGACATCCTTAAGCAGTTTGTCAATCAACGCAGACTTTCTGAGTCCAGAGAATGTAATGCCTTCTTGCCTGGCCAGGCCTTGAAGCTGCTTAACAGTTAGATCTTCGAGAGCTTTTTGGAAACGGGCGGATCGTCCAGCGCCAACAAAGCCGCCACCCCCAGACAGTCCCTGGGTGCGCATATATTCCATGAGCCCAGCAGCTCCTTGGGCTGACTGGGCAAAGCCACCACCTCCAGAAACTTTCAGCTTGCCCGCCAACGCCGCAAGCTTATTTGCCAAAGTTTCTGCTTTTGCAATTTCAGCAGAAAGATTGGTTTCGACAGTGAGCCTATAGTTTCTCCTTCTAATGTTGTCGCCTAATTTATTGAGCTCACTTTGAACAGAACGCCTGTCAATACTGACAGCAATGGGAATTCTGTAGCCAGAAGCAATCTGACCAAGGGACGCAAGCTGACCTCTGAAAAACTGGCGATCCAGCGTTACCTGCAGCCTCAGCTCAGCAGCATTCCCAGCCATTAGATATTATGGGGACTATATTTTCTCTAAGTCTAATCTCCACCACGCATTGCAGCGTTTTTTAAGTCATCTGCCATCAATGCAAGGAGGCGTCCATCAAGACGCCTTTCTTTCATAAGCTTCTGGAAGATGGCCAGGCTTTCCTCAGTGAGGCCGTTGTCTTTCTTCAGCTTGCGAGTGTCAAACGGCAGGAAATCTTCAGTGGTTGCTTTTGCTTTCTTGCCAGCTAGCCCGCCAAGCACAACCATGGCAAGCTTGGCAGTCGTAATGCTTTGAATGTTGTATTGAGTGATATCGTACTTCTCAACGTATTTCAATGCCGCAATAACATCCGTCACTGGCTGCATTGCAAAGTTTTCTGCATGCCACCGTGGATCATGCAAGCATGAAGAGCTCAGCCTGAAATAAACCTTGTTCCAATCAGTGAGATTCTTTAATTGATCCCTGGCTTCGTCTTCTAATCTTTGGGCGACGCTTCCACTGGTTTCAGCGGAGCTTTTTTTGCTTTTGCTTTTTCCTCCGCTCCTTGCTCAGCAATGATAAATTCCATTGCTTTTTGGATGATGGGGCGAGTCATTTGCTCAGTGTCAGCGAGCTCCCAGTCGGACAATGGCGCCCATTCCTCTCCAATGAGGCCTTCGCCTCGGCAGCGAATGAAAGTGGTCACAAGGCGAGCATTGCCAGCTTCGGCGGAGCCTCCGCTGGAGATCATCTGCAGCGTTTCTTCGGTGTAGTCACTGAGCAGCTCAAGGTCGGACACTTCAGCGCCGCCCTGTAGAAGGGCGAGCGCTTCATCAAGAGCAATGCCCTTGGCGGTGGCAATGCGCTTGGCAAGCTGCACAGCACGAATGGTTGCCTGGCTTTGAGCCTTGCTAATCTCCTCTTGCTCAATCGCCTCTGCAACCAGCCAGCCGCCACGCTTCTTCAGGCGAATGGCAGGGGTGAGTTGAAAGTATTGATCTTCTTTCGATGCGAGAAGAAAACTATACTTGCTCATGGCTGATGACGTTTAGCGTGACATTAAAGGCTTTCACTCTTTCAGTGCTGGAAATAAATTCCTTAGGCACTTCAACGATGAAGGCGTGATGTTCGTTCGCAATTCTAATGGTGGCTTCTCTTAAAGCAATACAGCACAAAATGCCCACTTCCAAGGCTGAACCATCAACATTGCAATTGATGGCATGAAGCGTGCTGCTATCGCTCCATAAATAATCAATTCGCATTAGAGCACTGAGAATGCCGCGTCAATCTTGGCTATTAATTGGCGCTTTTCAGAGCCTCCATCAAATTTAGACGGGATTGTCAAATCGTCCGTCCATGGGCGAGGAGTAGTATTGGTGCCAATGCCTTCATGAACATACCAGGCATAGGCTCCTCCCTGGTCGTTGGTTGCATCAAAGTTCCATGATGCTGTGCCATTGGTAACGCTGAAGCTGTCTTGCCCGCTTCTGTAAAGCTCGCCAAGGTCGTAAGTGTTTCTTGGCGAATACACCACTTGTCCGTTTTTCCTTTCTGTTCCTTCTATTGGCGCGTCATAAGGCCACCGCCCCGGATCCAGAAATTGCTCAGCCATGTATTGATCATTAATATCCTCTTCCGCCCAAATCTCGAATGCCTTTAGCAAGGCATTCTCGATCAAATGGCCGTTAATAAGCTTGGCACCAGCAGTTGCCATGATCAGGGGCCAGGATAGCGACGCAGGATTTCAGTGTCTGGAATAATGAAGCGACAGCGACGATATGCCACGTCATCCCCAGGGAAATAACGCACCGTTGCATCGGGGAAACGCCGAATCATGCGCTCCATCGCGCTCGAGAGCTTGTCTTCTTCAGAGTTGTATTGCACAAGAATCACTTCCCAAAGCTGTCTTGAACGCAGCGTGCCCACCATTGGGGTGGGCAGCAGCTCCGGGAACTCTCTCATGGTCACTTCAAGGCCTTTCACCTTCCATTCAGAAGGCACAGATTGCCTGCCCACCACATACACAGCAGGAATTTGCGTGCCATTGGGAAACGTATAGCTTCCAATTAAATCGGGCGATGCAGTGAGAAGCTCAACAACAGTCTCGCGCAGTTGGCTGATATTCATAGAAAGAAAAAGCCTCCCATAGGGAGGCTAGCAAGAAATCGATAGTTAAATCGATCAGGAGTTGGGAGCAGTCGGGATGATCGAGCCGGTCTCAGAAGCATTCTGGTGAATGCCAATACGACCACGGCTGGTCAGATCAAAGGTGCATTCAACAAGGTTGTCTGCGGGATAGCTCTCGTTGTAGTTCATCACACAAGCGGTGAAGGCCACACGGTCGTAGTAATAGGTGGTGCCAGAAGCGCCGAGCTGCTTGTTGATCTCGACATACACCTCATGGTTCTTGTCGTAGCGGCTCTTTGCGATCACCTGGAAAGCTTCATCGAAGCTATCGGGAACGAAGGTGGTGCCGTCAACGTCCTTCTGGAAGTAGGAGGTGATCGATGCAGTGGCAGCAGACGTGGTGATCACGCTGTCAGCAAAGCCGCCGCCGCCAAGCAGGTAGAACTCTTGGTTGCCATCATTGAAGGCAACAGAAGCGGTGGTAGCGCCCTGGAGGGTGTAGAGAGTGGGGGCGCCGCTCACCGTGAAGGTGGCGCCGCTCTGAGTGATCACTGGACGACCAGTACCAGTGATGGAGCCAACACGGACGATAACGTCTTGGCTCTTAACCAATTCTGTGGGATGGTAGAGCATTTTCTGTCAATGCAAAGAGAAGAGGGAACGGTTAAGCGTTCAAGACGCTTCCTTTACCAACCAGTCTAAAAATTCCTCTGATTGGCGTACCGAGAAACTGCCAATAATGCTCAGCAATTTCTTCATTCGGTAATAGCTCAAACCGTCCCTCTCTCCCATTGATTGTTGCCTCTGCTGAACTACCGGGAGTAACGCCTGACAAGGTAAGAGGATTTGTCAGACGGCCCTCCATGTAGACAGCAGTGTTGTCGGCCCCAAGCAAGTAATCGTATTGTGGATTGCGCTTTTGACGGAGCGTCGCATAGTACGTTCTTCCAGAAGCGGTGGCAACATAATTGCCAGTGATTGAATCCTTGACGTAGCCAGAAGCTACGGACCACACAAGTGTGGCATTAGCTAATGGCACTACGCCGTTGGTCATACCACAAATCCGATGGTTGAGGCAGAGAGGGAATTGAGCATTCGCTGGTACTCTTGGCCATATTGAGTGGCATCGAGACCTTCGCCATAAACCTTGCCATCAGTGGCGCCAATTTGAACGCCCATTTGTGCAAGCTGGATGGCGATAATATGCGCCGCCAGGAATTTCACCGCACGATCAGCATTGGTGCCAAACACGTCAGAAGAAATGTCGGCAGTAGCTTCAGAAATTGCCCCGTTCACAATCCCAGAGGGATGAGGCGTGAACTCAGGAAACCTCTCAACAAAACTGGCGTAGGTGACTGCCATGTTTAGGCTTTTCCAATGCGGATGGCTTCTTGTCGCTTGCTAATTGCATTGCGAACCCTCACGCGACCTTCAATCTTGCGCCATTCAGCGAGACGTTCAATGTCGTGGAGAAGTTCAATGGCTCGGATGGCTTGGGTGAGAGGAAGTTCAGCAAGGCTTTCTACGCCTTCAGGAAGTTCCTGAACCGTAACTTGCTCCTTCATCTCCTCAATGGCTCCAATTGCCATTAGCTTGCGAACCGTGTTGTTTTCCCTAGCTTCAGACCATCGCTCGTCAGGAATGTCCTGATTCAAGCCTGGAGTGAGTTGAATCAAACCAGATTTAGTGATGATCCCAAAGCCAGCGTCACGCGGCGGGTTTTCAAGTTCAGGGCGGTAAGCAATGAGCATTGTTATAGAAACAATTGACAAATAGCTTAACGCCCTTCCCTTGACTAACTATCCTCAGGCAGAAGCCTGGACGTAGATAACGCTCTTGGGATAGTACAGAGCAACGCCACCAACACGAGCGTGAGCAGGAACGATGAATTCCAGACCACGTTGCTGAGCGGGGAAGAGCTCCAGAGGCTGAGGAATGTGCAGTTGCACTTTCTCGGGATCGCGCTTGTACACAACCATGCGGTTGGTATTGAGCACGCTGTTGTCGGCATCAAGCTGGTTGATGGGCTCGACGTTGCGGATGAAGGGGTTGGTGCGCAGGAAGTACTCCAGCACGGTCACGTCCGAAGAATCGGAATTGCGAGTGGTGCTGACTTTGTTGTAATCTTCCCAAGCCATCAGAATGGTGTCGGGCTGCTCCTTCATCTTGGAGCCGTTGATGATGGCGGTCACGCCATAGTTCAGCAGCTCGAGCATTTCAGTGGCGGTGGAGTTGCTGAACCACTTGTCAGCAGCAACCACGTCCACGGTGGAGTTGTTAAGGAAACCACCCAGGCCCACAGAGCTTTCGCCAAAGAAGGCAACGCTCTCAACTTTCTCTTCGTAGGCGCGACGCACGGCGGCGGCACGACGCTGCTCAAGAGCAATGTTGGCCATTTGAGCGGCACGCAGTTCCTGGACGGTGTAACCGAAGGAACCACCGAAGGAGCGGATGTTGATGCTCTTCTCCACTTGGCTGATGTCAGCGCGGGGCAGATCATCGGCAGCGTCAGCAATCAGCTTGAACTCACCAGTGGAGTCCATGACGCGGTAGGTGAAGGTTTGAGCACCAGGGCCAGCCTCGCTGGTCACAGGCAGCACGGTCGGATATTTGATATCCGCGTACTGAATCTCAAAAACTTGGGGGCGGATGTACTCAAGCTGACGCTCAAGAAACAGACCCGCGTCATCCATACGGAATTCAGACATTGTTAAGGGCCTCCTATCAAGAATCGCCAGTGAGGGTGAAGGAAGGACCATTCAGTTCCAGGATCGCCAGACCGTCACCAGTGGTGGAGGTCAGATAGCGAGCGTTGGACAGAACAGCGGTCTTGCCAGCAATGGCAGCGTTGTTAAAGCGACCGGCATACTTGGTGCCAGTAGCAGTGTGGATCACGCGCACAGCAGTGCTGGGGTTGACAGCACCATGCACATACACAGCCACAGCGCCTTCGTTGACCACGTTCATCACTTGGTCATCTTTCACGCCATAACGGCTGTTGGTGTCAGCAGCAGCTTCGTCCACATAAGTGCGAACGTTCACGCCCAGGAAGGCGTCGCCGCTAGCAGCAATGGTCTTGGCAGACTCGCCAACGGAACCGCCGCTGTTGTACACAACGCCGTTACCAAAGGCAAGGACAGCACCAGTCTCGTTGACGCGAGTGGTGATGGTGTTGGAGCGAATGTCAGACAGTTGACCTTCTTGCAGAGCGGTCTGAGCGAGCGAGTAGCTCTGCTGCACACCACCCGCAGAGGCAGTGCCCGAAGCGGTAAAGGTTACGGCCATGGATTACTTAGCCTCCTTGGAGATGGAGAGAGGGGCCTTCCAAGCGTTCTGCAGACGATCCATATAGCTGGAAGGTGCAGCAACGGGAGAGGCAATCGAAGCTACGGCTTTGCGCAGCTCGTCGGTGGTAGCAGAGTCAGAACGACCAGCTTCAGCAATGGTGTCGAACATTGCCAGGACGTAGTCGTCAGACTTTTCGTCCAGAGCAACAGAGTCGCCACGCACAGCTTTGATGGAATCAACCATCACTTCGCGGTCACTCTTGCCGCTGAATTCATAATCAGAATCCAGCACAGCTTTGGCTTTTTCAACCAGAGCCACGCGCTCTTCAACCATGGAATCCAGGTTGATTTGCTTGGCGGCTTCCAGTTCGCCCCTGAGTTCTTCGACTTGCTCGGCCAGAGCATCGGCCCGCCCTTCGGCGGCATCCATTTTGCCCTTGAGTTCGCCTTCCATGGCATCCATTTCGGACTTCATGGAATCGGCAGCGGCCACGAGCTCGTCGTACTTTTTCTTCATGTCCTCGAAGGACATCTTGGCGTCTTCTCGTTCTTTGGTGATCGCCAGAGCAACGCTCTCGCTCACCTCAAACTCGGCGCCGTCGAATACGACTTTGGCGGTCATAGTTTGGTTTTCCTCTTTGGAAAATAGAGAGGGATCAGCAGCATCTTGACGATCAAGATGGAGCCTCACTTGCGGGCCAGCACGGCCACGACGGACGATAGCAATGTGATTGCCGATGATTTCCTTTTGGATGCCATCGAAATGCTCACCATCTTCCGTTACGCCAGGCGTCGGGTCGTAATTAACCCGGTAACCGGCTGATACTTCCCTTGCATCTCCGCGCATGATGCGCTTAATGGCGTCTTCATCAGTGACGGTCATAACGGCCTTTACAAAGCCGTTGTCGTACACAATTTCAGTGCCACTAAAGCCCACTTGATAGTCCTTTGTATTGGCGCTATCAAGCAGCACTGGAGGGTGCTCAGAAGTGATTGCCTTGCCCGCGAATGAGGCAAGACTCTCGGGAGACGCCACTTCTTGCTCTGGGCGGTATTCTCGTCGAATGGAACCGTCAGCATCGGTGTAATGCTGAATGCCGGTGCGGGCGATGGACGCCCACACGCGGAGATACCCTTCGGGAGTGGTCTCGAATTTCTCAATAGGAGAGAAATCGTACCGACAAGATGTGGTGCTCATAAATATACTTTATCGTTATATTTATGCTACAGTCGCTGCTGTTATGCATATCCGCATGGATATTCAGGGACTTGGCCGTTTGATGCTCGTCAGCCGCAAGGACAAGCTCAAGCTTTCATACGTTGAAGCGAAGGCGCTCATTGCGGAGCGCCTTCGTCAAGCTCGGCTCCATTCTGGTCTCTCTCAAGCAGACATTGCCAAAGAGCTACATTGCGACCAAAGCACCATCTCCCGCCTTGAAAGCGGAGAACTGGCGCCTGATTGCGTGCAAATTCGCACGCTCAGCGGTCTCTATGGAATCAGTGTGCTGTGGTTGATGGGCTACCCATCATTTGTCGTTGATTCTTCTCAATCGTCATCATCGTCATCGTCATAGCCCCGCAGTTCGCTGAGCTGGTTTTCGATGCCTTCCATGATGTAAGCCTTTGCCATGGCTTCCACTTCAAACACCAAAAACTTGGTTGGAATGAAATGTGGGTCGGGCTGTTCGTAGACGCTCTGCACATAAATGTGCGTCTCATCGAGGCGCCCATTCTTGAAGCATTGCTTCTCAACAAGCTCCCAGCGTGATGTGTTGCGATGTTCGTTAGCCGAAAGAATTGACAACGCCTTCATCAGGCCGATGCCTTCGTCTTCCTCTTCAATCACTCTGACGAATTCGCTCATCGGCCTTCTGACGTTTTTCCATCATTTTAATGATGCGATTCGCCCAGGCCCTCCCAGCATCACCGCCCCACAAAAGCCAAGCAATGTAACCAGCGTCGTCTTCGCCGCCGCTTTTGTTCTTCTCATGGCGAGAGAAGAATGCAGACATCCGCTTAATCGTCTCGAAGCTCACTGCTCCGCCCCCAGCAAGATCACTGGCCCTGGCCACGCCACTGCCAATCCCTTGCTTTCCTGCTTCCTGGGTGGACAAACCACCTTTGCCGTGCTTCTTGCGCAGCGCTAAGCCACGACGAGCGGCAGCCCTAACAGCAGCAGGAGGGGCGAAGCTTTGAGCGTCGCCCCTCAGGCCTTTTTTCCCTTGCCATCGCTCATTTCTTCTTCCATGCCCTCTTCTTCTTCCTTTTCTTCTTCCTCTTCACCAATGATGGTCATGAAATAGCTGTCCCAATATTCATCGCTCTTGCCCTCACGGCTCATTCCAGCTTCGGACAGTGCAATGGCAATAGCCTGTTTCCGGCTCTTGATGGGCTTCTTATCGCTGCCTTTCAAGGTGCCTGCCTTGAACTCGCGCATCACCTTTGCCACCTTGGCTTGCTTTTCCTTTTTAGTCATGATCAAAGAATGAGACCGTGCTTCTATCCTATAAATCCTATAGGAGCAGTGCCTATGTTCATACCAGGGAATAGTTCGTCCCGATAAAGAACCATGCCAGTAATAATTCTCTCAGCAGTGAAAGCAAGAGCCCGTTTGTCATAGCCTTCAATGAACAAAAAGTCTGCTCCATGCAGGCGCCACATGGGCATCAATGCATCAAACAGACGGCTCATAAAATGCTTGTATGCATGCTTAGGGCCTCGAGCCATATTGCAGCCAATCAATGTATTTTGAGCCCAAACCTTGTCAATCTGTTCTCTTGAAAATAGCCACGCCCCAGAATCAGCCAATTGCCTCGTAATTGCTGGCGCGTCAAAAGCAGAATGGCCTCCATAAAATTGCTGCTCCAAGGAGCAGCTAAATATGGCAGGCTCTGGGAAATACAAAGTGTTTTCGTCGTACCAATAGCCTTTAGGTTCTATCCAATTGCGGCGATATTGTGCATTGCCAATGTTGCGTTCTTCTGCATTAAGCAACATCCAATGCACGCAACTAAGCTCTCCCCACCATGGATTGAGGCAGGAATAGTAAGCATTCTCGTCATCAAAAACAAAGCCTCCTTCACGCAAGTCTTTCCTTTCTTTTTCGCTCAAAGAAATACTGTGTCCCATAATTGGAACAATGCGGGAATGCGCCGTATAGCGCATTCCCTCCCCGCGAATACAGACGCCGTAAATTGTTGAATCAATCGGCTGCATAAATGTCCCTTGCCGCCCAAAGCTCGTTGTAGTTGTTGACTCCCTTGGCGCCCACTCCAGTTAGATCGCCACCGCCAGAAGGCTTGCTCCAGGCAAGAATAGTACCATCTGGTAGTACGAAGGCACGGTTCTGATGTTGATGCGTAGGCGTTAGTTCCAGATAGTCGCCAAACACATAGTTCGCATTGCCGCGATTCGCGGCTAATGCTTCACCTAGCAAAGTTGGACCAGTAGGGCACAATGGAGTGATGCCGTAATAGCCTTCTTTGCAATTGCGAATGATGTATTCAATTGCAGTTTGCAGGCTCTTATTGTTTGGCTTTGAATAGAGAACAGTGGTGGCGCATGCATGCGCAGTAAAGCTGAACTTTTGAATGTCCCGAAATGCCAGAAATTCAATACGATCACCAACATCCACTGCATTAATGCAACGAATGGCAATGTCAAAATACCATCCACCAAAGTGATTTAGCAATGCAAAACGACCAAGGTCTGCTTTGTATGAAAACGGCTTCAGTTTGTCATAGGCCCACAACACTTCCCCGCCATATGCATCAGCAATGAATTGACGAAGACTTTCGTTCGTATAGATCTTGTGGTCTGCATTTGGGAAATGCACGTCAATCGTGCTTGTTGCGTATTTCAAGAAAGGACTGAGCTCTTCGGCAGGATCAGTCGTTAGAAAAATTTGAGAAACTTGCATGATCAAACAATCTTCGCGGGAGTGCCAAAGCCTTGGCCAGAAGCCTTCGTCTTGGGAGTGGACAACAGGCGATTGACAATGCCCAGCATTTGCTTGCCAATAACGTCCCATGAAAACTCAGGAGACGTAACACGCTCATAGCACCAGTCTGCAGTGGCCTGCAGCTTGTTGCGATCTTCGTAGTACATAGTCAGCAGATCAGCCATGCTTTGAGGATCAGGCAGTGGACGCTCGAGGCCATAGTTCCTATCGGTTTCAGAGCCAATGCATTCGATGCGTGGAATGTCATTGAAAATCTCCTTCAGGCTCGTGTGATCTGGCACCACTTGCGCCACGCCTGCAGCAGCATGCTCAAAGTTGACCAAGCCCCAGCCTTCGCCAATACAAGTGTTGACGCCCACGTCCACAGCTCCATACACTTGATTCAGCTTCTCCACTGACAGGCAATTGCTCACGTCAAAGTGAGGACTGGTAAGAATCAGCTTGCCAGTGGGATCGTAGCCTTCGTCTCGTGCCACACGCTTAAACAGAGGTACCAAGTCCCAGCCAAGGTCTTTTTTGCCCATGTTCAGCCAAAGCTGTGCATCAGGCTTGTCCTTTGCAAACTTAATAAAACCCTTGATCGTCAAATCAATACGCTTACGCGGTTGATTCCTATTGCCATTGAAGACAATAAAATTCTCCTGCGGGACGCCCAGCGCTTTACGCAGGGCTTCCCGCTCACCAGGGAAAAATTTGGTGCGGTCTACGCCGTGCGAAATGATATCAATGTGCTTGTCGTAGCCTGCCTTCTTGAGCTCCTCGGCAGCAAACTGCGTGTAGGTGCCAAGCCCGTCCCATTCCATGACGGGAGGCATCGTCTCCTTGAAGATGCCGTAGGAGTCGATGGGGGTGTAGCAATAGTATTTGAAACCAATTTCTTCCTGGAATTGCTTAATTTGATTCCAGAGCTGAATGCCAATCCAGAAGTCATTGGTCACCCACACCAAATCTGGCTTGATGAGCTGAACGAATTCCGGGATGCGATGGGAGCCAAATGGATCATGGCCGTGCGTCCCTGCGGGATACACCTTGTATTTGGCGGTGCGTTCGTCGTGGTCGCCCCAGTAGTTGACGGCCAGCACATGCACTTCATGCTCCTCTGCTAGCGCAGGGAGCAAATTTTCGGCAACTCGCCCGAAGCCAGTTTCGACAAACGCATCGCCGCAATAAAGGATTTTTGCCATGTCTTGATTGGAAGCTTCGCAATCATAACGGCCATTTAGACTGTGGTCGCAGCGATGAAGCCAATGCAGATAGCACTCTCTTCTGTTCGTTTTGCTATCAGCACTTGTGCGAAATTTGCGCCGCACACGCTGCCAGTGATCACGAATTCTCTGTTTGCGGCTGGCATTGCTGCTGAGCAAATTCTGATTGTCAATGGCGGAAAGAAGCAGGAATTTGCTTCCAGTTTCAATGGCATCTCGATGCTTTGCGTGCAGCAAAACTCCTTTGAGTACACGCCTCTTATTGAAGTGGTGGAGCGAGGCCTTGAAAGCCCCTATTGGTTTCTCCTGCACGACACTTGCTTTGCTGGTCCGCGCTTTGGTGAGCTCGTTGTGCAACTGCCCACAGATACCCCTAAAAAGGTGGCTATGAAGCGCACGCCATCAATGAGCATTGGCCTGTACGAAAGCAGCTATCTTTTCCACCACAAGGATCGATTACTGGCCATTAAAAACATGGACAGCTCGCCACAGGCTTTGCAGGCGTGGAAGCAATGGGGAGTGCCAAACGAGGATTACATGCTTTGGAAGCTGACGGACGAACCCACCCCTGTCTACCATCCAGATCTTCATGGTCCTGACGAATGGAACTATCAAGGCCATGCCGATCCTTATGACACGGGCAAGCAACGTCGCATCGAATATTTCCCTCAGTTGGATTTGTACAAGGCGAAAAGCAACTGGCAAGGCGTTCAACCCCACCTTTGCATAGACATCTAATGAAGCACGTTGCAATTATCGGAGGCGGCTGGGTGGGCTGCCATTTGGCTCGCACTCTGAGTAGAAATGTTGATGTGACGCTTTATGAGCGAAACGATACGCTGATCAGCGAAACGTCCCTCATCAATCAAAACCGCCTTCACTATGGCTATCACTATGCACGGAATGCCCACACCAGAGAACTGTGCAGAGATACCTTCCAAATTTTTCTGCGCGACTACGGCCATATCGTCGATCACATCCCAAACAATCTGTATGCCGTAGCTCAAGACGAGAGCTTGCTTGATAGCACCACCTTGCGACACATTTTTAAGGATTGGCCCTACACCAAAGTGAGGAATCATGGGCTGCGCAACACTTCTCTTGTGATCAACACCCAGGAGAAATTCATCAATGCAGGGCTGGCTGCCGAATATTTCTCGCAGCTACTGATGCCGTTGGTGGTACGCGCAGACATCAAGATAAGCGACATTCCTCTTTTGAAAAAAGATTTTGACTACGTCATAGATTGCACGAACAATGCTCTCCTTTCGACAGCAGAAAATTGCTTTTTTGAAGAGGTGATGATGATGCTGTATTCCATTAAAAAGCCTCTCCCCTTCGGAGCCCTCACTTACATCGATGGAGAGCTGTTCTCTCTCTACCCTTATCAAAGTGGAGTGATGTCATTGAGCCATGTGAAGCATGGAGTGATTTCACAAAGCACTGTCCATCCCGGACGGCGATTTAATGAGCAGTCCTACGCTCGACGCATGGCCATGGAAAATCACTTGCGTCAATATTGGTCAGAGCTTGAGGACTATCTTTCGCCATTGCTTCCCGTGACTTCCGTCAAGGCCAAAGTGCGCAACAACAGTGCCGATAGAGCTCCAGTGAGCCAGCAAGATGACAATCTGCTTTCAGTGTTTACAGGCAAAATTCAAGGCATCTATGCCATTGAAGCCTTAGTGAAAGCATTCATTCACGCAGCATAAATCTGTCTGAATCTTGCATAATCCTCGGGGTGGTCGTGAGCTTTTACGAGCTCACGCACCACTCCCTGTTTGTATTGGTGAAAGTGCAAAAGTTGATTAATGCAACGATGATCGTAGCCGTTTAATAGTGGGCCATTATCGCTGTCACTGATATGCACATGAGCAATGTAAGGAAGATAATGACGAAAGATTTTTGTTGGACTATCTCCCTGTAACCAAGCATTATTTGTGTCGAGCATTGTCTTGACATTTTGCAAATTCCAAAAGTCGATTTGATTGACAATCTCTTCAACTGTGTAAAAATAATTACCGCCATAGCGCTTACTGATCGGCTCAATGCACATGATTGCATCTCCGTCGCCCAGCACAGAGTCCAAGCGCTTTAAGACGTTCATTAGACATGAAGGGCTTCCCCTTCTCAGGCTTGGACTGCCAAGCACAAAGCGCTTGATGCCCATTGGGGCAGCAAGCCTTACCACTCTCAACAAATGCTCGGAAGTAGCAGCGGTATCCTCAAAGCTCTGCACGTCGCTATTGAAGAACAATGCCTGAGCAGAATATGTCCATAAGCCATATTCATCTTGATATCTTTTTGCAATGTCAGTCGGACGCTCTTGGGAGACGAATATGCGAGACGGAACAATCTCAAGCAGATTGAACGCTCCAGCATTTGCGCTCAATACGGCCCGCTCTTGAGCATCATCCCAGCCAATAGAACTAACGCCGATAAGCATTGATAAACGCCTCCATCTTGCTCAACATTTCGTCTTTGGAATATTTAATGGTTCCGCATTGATATTCAATGCGCTCGCCATAGCCTACTTGCACGCCAGGAAAGAACCTGTCAATAAGCTCGGAGGTTTCAATGGTAGCTGAAAATAAGTCGTAAGTTCCAGACTCTTCAAGCGCTTTCACATCGCCCCACAAATCATCCAGCGAATACCATTGATAGGCAGAGTTGCCGTTGATCTTTTCGATTTCATGATTGTTCAATAGATCGTATAAAGCATTCTTCTTAAAGCTGGAATGAAAGAGTGCGGGCAGGCGAACGATTTTGACAACACTGTCGGCAAATAGTTCCGCAATCAGCAGCTCAAAGAGATGGCGCACTGTTCCATAGTCAAGCCTGTTTTCTGAGCGCTTGTAAACGTCAATCGTTGAATAGAGCACCACTTCCTTGGCCTTGCAGCCGCGCAGGCGTTGCACCACTTTTTGCATGTTGAAGAAGTCATCAACGGGATATAAATTTGCTTTCCATTTCTGCGCTGGCAAACAGGCTAAATGCAGGGCATCAATGTCGTATTGCGACAATGATGCCTGCTGCAAATTAGAAGAATTGAAAGTTTGTTGAAAACAATGGGCCTCTTGGAGGACTCCCCCAATTAGCCCTGTGTCTCCAATCAGCACATCCATTGTCAAACTGTCACAGTTGGAGCCTGTTGTCGCAAATACTTTACTGTGCATTTGCAATTGGACCGGCAAGCACAACGACTACCTGGTAGGGGTAGTGCGCCAAGCGGCACAACTCCTCTTTGAGCAAAGCGCACGCAATCGTCGCAATGCTTTGCCGCTGGATCAAGAATGCGCTGCATCAGGGAATAGCCCTGCTTGCCGCTGCGAATCTCCTCCCCTTGCCAGTAGCTGCCCTTGACTGCAGCCGCATACATACCAATGCGAGCCAAAGCCATTGGTGTAGACGCTTTTTGCGCCAATAAGTCACGAGCGAAACCTTCAAGAAATTTATATTCAGAGCTAAGGCGAGCGCCAACCTTGCCCCAGTCAGTGGCCGTCATATTGGCCCTGCCACCATTGCCAATTATGGCGGCTTGCACATGAGCCGCTTTTAATGCTTCTCTTGTGCTTTGTTGCCATTGATCGAGCGTAATTTGACCATCAGCAAGCATTCGTGTGAATTGACGAAGCTGCTTGCTTAGGCGACTAATCCTGCTGTCCACCAGGGCCTCAACGGCCTTTTTGCTCATAAAGCGGCCATTTTCCGCTCGATACCTTCCAGAAATGGGGTCGTAAGACCATGATGCGTCTAAGCGCATCACGGCCTCAGCGAACCCAGCTAGATCATTCAGGCTGGACATCCTCTGCCTCCAGGAAATCCTTGAAGCGCTCGGGCGCTTCTTCTTTCCATTGTTCCAATGCAGCGGAAATGTCTTCTTCCGTGATTTGAGCAGCCTCGTCGTAATCGCCTAAAACGAGTCCTTGAGCCTGAAGGGGCTCAATGGCATCATTGTTCTCTTTGAAATACTCGGCAGTCTGCTTTTCTCCCTTGAAGGCACCGCTCATTGAGCCATGCTTCTGTTTGTATAGATCCTTGTATTTTCTGGTGACGTAGGCGCCAGCCACTGCACTCGGCCATGTCTTGAATTTTGCTTTTGCGGCAGCAATTGCCTTCTTGTGGAGGTCTTTGTCAGTGAACTCAACGTCTCCGCGTTTGTGTTCGAGATCGCCCGGCAGGAACAAGCCAGCATCGTCCTGCACTTCACGGCTCCCATCCATTGGCAGCGTGCCATTTGCTTCGTCCAGCGGATCGCGACCGCCAGGAGGCACCGCAAACTCACCCCTGGCTTGAGTGGAACCACTCCCAGCTTGAAGGGGAAGCTCCCGCACTACGGATGGATCGAGGGTCATTTCCATGCTCCATTCGCTGCCGCCATAACGAGCGTCTGCCACTTCCTGAGGAGTGAGCACTCCCAGTTGGATGTAGCGACCATCCACTGCTGCCGTGCGAGCACGCACGTCAGCCATTTCACGCTCATTCAGCTCGAACAATGGATTGAAGGAAACGCGCCATGATTCGGGCAGGCGTCCTTGAGTGGGGCCTTCCTTGCTCAGCAGGATGTATTCCATCAGCTTTTTCAAGGGGCGCTTGAAATGGGCTGCTTGATAATCAGCCAGTGTCTTGGCAAAGTCCCGCTCTTCGCTACGGCCAGTGGAGCCAAGACCACCAGGGCTTTCGCCAAACAGCACTGTATGAGGGATTTTCGATGCGCCAATAATGTCAACGCGCAGCTTTTCCATCACTTCGCCAATGCCGCCAAACTGCCGCGAGATGAACTGGAGCTCTTCTTTCTCCGCATCAATCGCGTAGCCGCGATAGATGCTCTTGCTCATGTCGTTGATCTGCAAGCGGTCACGAATGGCGCCTTCCTTGCCAGCGGCCAGCATCGAAGCCAGGCCTCTCACCTTATGGACAAAGATGTCGAATTCGGTGAGCAGTGTTGCCGCAGAATTCAGGCCGGTCCAATAATGACGGAAGCTGTCATACACCGTCTGAAGGCTGCTCATGCCCCAGCCATAGTTCCGCTGCCTCACGCGATAAGGCAGCCAGTCCCCGTCAAAACGCAGAATGCGATCTTTGTGGATGTAGGTGAGTTGTGGTTGGGCGATGAGGTCGCCAGAAATGATTTGATAATACGTTGCTTTTGAATAGTCGTATAAGTTTTCCTCATTGATCACTGGCGCAATCTGCCAGCGGTCGAGACATTCGAGCTCTTCCACGCGACGGATGTTGCGCTTGTCCACGGGCATGTAAGCCGGGCGTCCGTCATCGATGTAGAGAAGGATGCAGGCGCCTCCATAGAGGCGCGAATTCTTCGCAGCAAGATTCAAATGCTCGAGGATGTAGAGATCCTCGATGATCTGCTCGATGCCCGCAACGGCTTGAGCTCGAACGCCCTCTCCGCCGAACAAAACTTTGAAGCCCTTGCGCGTGGCCTGGTCGGCATAAATGTCAACGATGCGCTTAGGCAGCCATTCGCCATAAAGGCTTTCCACTTCCTCTTGTGTCAGGAAGGTGATGGGCTGAGTGGTGGTGTACTTGCTCTTGTCGCGATTGGTGCCCATGCCAATGAGCACGTTCTGGAGACCGTCAGCGCGAACGCCAGCTTCCCCTACATGGCCAAGATCTACGGCTTGGTCTTCCATAAGGCAGTTTTATAGCCAAGGTTTGTTGTATTCATGCTAACCCTGGCCTATATTAAGTTGTGTTACATGGCTATCATGGCCAACTATCTGGTTTTTAGCTTCAACGACGACCAGCGGCGCATGGTCCACTCTGAGGCGCGGCGTCGTCAAGAGCAAAACGAAAAGCAAGGCCTGAAGGGGCGTAACAACGCCCCGGCTTCTGGAGCTGTAGCCTTGCGGCTACACACGCTCGGCGCTGCAGGAGAAATGGCAGTGGCCTCATACCTTGGCCTTGCTGGCCATGTTTTTCAGGAAACTACGGCCCGGCGGGGCTCCTGCGATCTACCTCACAACATCGATGTGAAAACAAGATCCCGTCATTACTATGATTTGGTGGTGCAGCTTGATGAAGAGCCCAATAAAATCTTGGTGCTTGTAACCATCGAAAACAAAGAAACTCGCCTGCATGGTTGGATCAGAAGCCAGGATGCAATGCAGGAAAAGCGGAGAAATGAATGCGTTAAAAACAGACCCGCATACTTTGTCCCCAAAAGCGAACTGCATCCCCTTTCCCTCCTCCAACAATGCTTAAGTGCTCAGACTTCGCCAAGCACGCTCTTGGCTTAGAGCTTTTCCCGAAACAGGCAGAAATCCTTGATGATTTCTTCACGCCTGGCAAAAGCCATGCAGTTTGGGCGCTTGGGCGACGCTCTGGCAAAACTCTCATGGCGGCAGTGGCCTGCCTTTATATGTGCTTTGTCCTGGAGGACAACTACAAGCGGAAAGTACGAAAAGGGGAGCGATGGTATGTAGTGACAGTGGCAAACAGCCAAGACCAGGCTCGCATTGCTCTTAATAACATACGTCAGCTCATCATTGAAAGCCCGTTCGCCCAAGAGATTGTGCGCGAAACGGCAGACATTCTTGAGCTCAGTAATAACTGCGTTTTCAAAGCCATCCCCACGTCAGGCCGTGCAGCTCGAGGCTTGGCCTGCGCTGGAGCAGTGTTTGACGAGCTTGCTTTTGCCAATGAAGGCGATGCGAACAGTGGTGGTCGTGGCATTTACGACGCCCTGTCTCCGTCCATTGCTCAGTTCGGTGGCGCCGGACGCATCCTTGAGCTCTCGTCTCCCTGGCTGACAGACGGCATCTTCTATCAGCACTTCAAAGAGGCCTCTTCAGGACGCTTCCCCTTTATGCAAGCGGTGAATCTCCCAACATGGGAGATGAATCCGCGCATTTCGCAAGAGTTTCTTGACACAGAAAGACAGCGTGATCCTGAAAAATTTAAGGTGGAATACGGGGCTCAATTCGCCTCCAATCTCTCCGCTCTTGTTGCAAGTGATGTTGTTGACGCCTGTGTTGATGAGCGTAGAGCAGCCCTCCCTCCAAACCAACGTTTCGTGGGAGCCTATGTTTTGGCCCTTGACCCCGCCAGGGGTGGGGTTGGGCGTGACGATTACACTGCTTGTATTGTTCATTATGAGAACGGCACGTTAGTCGTTGATAAATTCCATTCCTTCGTAGCCGACTTTGAAATTAATGGTCGGATGGAGGTGAATATCAATGCAGTGGAGGATTGGATAAAAGAACAGCACAAGCTCTACATGTTTGAAACCATCGTGATGGACCAATTCAACAGCGCTGGCACCATTCAAACACTGGCAGGCGATCTGCCCATTACTGAGCTCACTTGGACAGTGAGTTCCAAAATGAAAGCTTTCAGCAAAATGCGAGAGCTTTTCAATGCAGGGCAGATCAATATGTATCGCCACGAAAAAGCTCTTCAACAGCTCAAAAATCTCACTGTCACCTACAAACCCAGTGGGCAATGGACTGTCACTGGTGGTAAAGCCACTGGCATTGACGACTTGGCGTTTGCAATGGCGGGTGCCATTTTGGCTGCCAGTAAAGACGATGAGATTGGATGGATTGATAGCCTGGTTTCTTAAGCACTGGCTATAGCATGTTCATCATCATTAATTAATTCTTATGGACTTCGTCCTTTTAGAGCTCACCATAAAAGAAACTGAATTCCTGCTTGCATTGCTGGAATGTGGCTCAGGAAGTCGTCAAACTGCCTTGCAATTACTGGCAGCAGACCATTTATATGAGCCTAATTTGCTGCCAAAATTAAGAAATCTTTTGAAAACATTAAGGAAAGCAGAGCAAGCAAAAATAGAGAATGTTCAAGCTGAGGCTTAGCATAAAAGGACATCGCTAATTAGCCATGTCCCGAAGAGATGATATTGCCGATATCTATCGCCAAGCCATGGATGCGGCCTATCGCTTCCAAGATGCAATGATCGCCCATGGTGAAGGTAGTTATCAAGCAATGGAAGCCCATAATCAATATCGCATGCTCATGAAGGACTATTACCATCGAGCATCCGACAGGCCTTCGCCAAACCATTGGGAAGATTTCTGCACGCAAGATCCGTCTGCTGTGGAATGTCGCCTCTATGACCTCTGATCATGGTTGGCATTTGCTTTGAGCTCCATGGCAAAAGGCAGTGCTTTCGCTGCAAGCTGCATGAAGCCCGCTGGCGCAATAAAGAAATTCTCAATGCAGGCGGCACTGTCTATTGGACCTGGCGGGAATAGTTGCCTTGTCTTAAGAAATGTTTTATAGTTTCAGGGCTTTCGCGAAGCACGCTGGCGCCAGCGTTACCAACGAAAGGTGATCAGGCACCTTTCTGCAGACCACGAGGTGAGAGGGCTAAGGGCCTACCCTTAGTTAAATGCCGTACCAAACGATGGATTGAAGCCCCATTGTCGGCTCCCTCTTCTCCTTAAAGATTTGCTAATTGAGCCAGAAGCAGACGCTCGATTGCTTGCTACATTGAAAGGACGTTCACCCCCTCAAGGGGCGCAATCAACCAACCATGGAACGGGGGTTGGATGATCGGAGAACACCATGTCCACGACGGCGACTTATCGCGGCGTCAAGTATGACACCGCCATCCCCAAACAGGCTTATCAGGCCTGGTGGAACCTCATTCATCACGACGCTTCTAAGCATCTGATGTATCGAGGCGTTGATTATCGCCCGGTTCAAACGAGCCAACAGTGACAACACTACAGCCCGCTTCGGCGGGCTTTTCTTTTTGCCAGTGTCTCACCACACCAGCCACAATGAAACAATTGGTGGCAATGTAGGAAAGCAAAATAATAGTTCTAATGAGGGCAACAACGTCTGCTTCTTTATCATGCTTCCCGGCCTTTTCCCCTAGTGCCAGAGCCCAAAGTCTAAAAGCCGTTTTTCTCCTGCTCATGCACCCAATCCTTAAGCTCAGCCACATATTGTCTAATGATCGTAGCCTTTTCTAAGTGCCATAAATTGCCGTCTTTGAAATATTGACAGTTGTGCCAATCCACTGCTTGCAACAAGCGATGGATGATTGGATTGAGGGGCTCACGCAATGGTGTGTTGAAGGTGCGTCGTTCGTTCATGCACCATCCAAGCCTTTTCCCTCATTGTATTCTCATGAGCATTAAAAAGCGACGGTTCTAAGACCGTCGCTCTTCAAGATGCCTTTTTTAAGAATTAATTAAGCAGCCTTTCCGTAGCTGGGCAAATTAATATTCGAGGCCTCGAAAAACGCTGGCATTCTGCTGCGTTGCGTGTCGGCCAGTTCTTCTGCCTTGCCCCGCTCAAACAAATTGTCGCTTTGACGCAGCCAGAAATCTTTATCCAGCCATTTGTTGTCATTGCGAGAAAGCTTGTCGAAGGCCCAAAGCGCCGTAGCACGGCGCAGCTTGTTCAAGCTTTGCCCTGCAGTCTCACCAAGCTCTTTTGAGACTAAAGAATGGATGCCCACATGGCTAATTTCATCCCTCGAGATGTCAGCAGCCACTGTGCGGATGCCCATGTCACCATTGAAACGGAAGAACGGCAGCACCACAAAGAAAATGCTGCGCTCCAGCACTGAAGCTTTAAGGATGGGATGGGCGGGATGCTCGTCCCATGCCTTCAAGATGTTCAGTACTTCCGCTTCAGCCTTGGCATCAGTGCCATGGGCAGCAGCCACATAGTTCAATGCCTGGTCATGTCGCTCTTCGTCCTGCTGGTTGTGGCGCAGGGCTTCCACCACTCCAGGCGTGGAAGGCAGATCACGCTCAAGGCCCTGCTCCAGGAAGTCCTTAACGGGCAGTTCCAGATGGCGCAATGCAAGCAGAAGGCGCAGCGTCTCTTCGCTGCCTTCAACCACCACGCCTTTATCCACGGCAACGGCCTGCCAAGGCCGCTTCTTCTGGATCATGTTGAGATAGGGGCTCTTTTCGACAGCGGTGCTCATTGCTCGACTATGGTTCGATGGTGTGAGGATCAAAAGGGGGCCATCAGGCCCCCTTCTTTTTTTATTCAGCGCAGGCTGAGCAGAAACCAGCCTCTAGGGAGCAAGACGCAGAAGCCTGATCGGGCTCGGCATCATCCAGCCCAAACATGCTCTTGAAATCGTCGTCCAATGCAGCGAATGCATCGTCCTTGCGCTGAGTGTCAGGCAGGACTTGCAGGCTGTAATAGAGGCTTGTCTGAGGAGATTCTAGCCAATCCTTCAAGAACGCTTCGTCGTAACCAACAACATCGCTCCAAGAATTGAAGCTATAGCCATGGAACAAGCCAGTGTTTTGATACATCAGTACTAGCTCGTCTGCTACAAGCTTGTACGCTTCCCAGCCCACTTCTGCTGCAGTTTCAACCGGCCCATAATCAAAGCTTTCCACGCCCAATGTGCCCGAATCCCTGTCCACTTCCCTTGCAATGGGCGGAGCAATTTCAGGCGTAGTCGTGAAGCCTCGCTTGTCCAAATAGCGATAGGAGCACGATGCAGTGGGAGCAATTGTGAAAGCACGGTCCATTTCGGCTGCTCGTGCCACTTCCGCTGCGGCTTGCATGCCTTTGAAAAATGCCATGGCCGCTTTATAGGCCTGCGTCGGCTCATGCGGACTGCCATTGTTCACTGCCTTGAGAGCTTGTCCAAATTCAGCATACGAAATGTCGTGAATGCTGAGGAAATTGGCGAGGCCCAAAAGGCCGAGCCCCACTTGACGGTCAATGGAAGGAGGCAAATATTCGCCAGAATCGCCCACGCCAGTGCGGCCATGCAGCTCGCACAATTGCGTCATGCCCTCGACAAAGGCCCCTTCAATTTCATCAATGTCGCAAGCGCCAGCATTCACATGCTGCAAAAGGCAAGTGCCACGATGCGGAAGATAAATTTCGAGACAAACATTGGCATAGATGCGCTCGCCCTTGTCGTTGTAGCGCATTTTATTGAGCCATAAATCACCAGCAGAAATGGCTTGCAGCGAAGCATCAATCAGCTCTTGCGATGCATTGGCAAAGAAATGCTTGTCCACATTCAAGCAACGCTTCACCCAAGGAAGTTCTGCTCGTGATGCATTGACAAACTCAAGAGCATCTTCATGCAGATAGTCGCAATGCAAAACAATTGCACCATTTTTGTATTTGCCGCCCCTGCGGAGAATTTCATTGAGGGAGCTGTAAATCTTGCCAAAGCTCACCGGGCCTGAAGCAACCAAGCCTTTGCCATTTTCATGACCCCTCGGGCGCAAAGCAGAAAGATGAACAGCGACCCCCGCACCATTGCGCAAGCCGTGGCTAGCAAAACGCCAGCTTTGTTCAATGCCATCTTCTCCCTCCATGCTGTCTAATACTTTGAAAACGGTGCAGCTCACGGGGAGACGACCTTCAGGGTCGTCGAGCCAAGATTGCACGCGCCCAGTGCGGGCAATTTTTTCACATTTTGCTTGTTCTTTGAGAGAGACCATTTGACAACAAAGCCCGCCAGTGGCGGGCCTGGATTTAACTGGGAAAGCCTAGCTAGTCGCAGAGTCCTTCATCGTCCTCAACTGTAAGCAAATCCTTAATAAAAAGCTTGGCCTCGTTCAACGTGCGGAAGTAGTGGGGCTTGCCATGGATGGCGGCAAACCAGGCGAATTCAGGCTTGCTGAAACATGGCCATAGTTTATATGGTCCCATCATGAATGGCTGCCGCTCTGGAAGTCCAAACATGGCAAATTTGCAAGCTATTTAATCACGCTACTCCGCATGGGCACAACTGTCTTGAACTATGCCTGGTTTCTAACAATTTCTTAGCCATTGCGCAATCTTTGCTACACAATCGCCCTTTTGCCCCTAAAAGCTGAAGAAACTATTAAGAAAATATTGGTTTTGTATCACTACGAGCCAAATTTCTTCAAAAAAGCCCTTGACAGCTATTGACACACCATTTACGATACGCATATGCGCAGCAGCCGCTTACAACCTGCCAGGCCTTCAAGCCAGGCTCGGAAGATCACGCTTGCTACAGCCCCTCAAGGGCGGTCCATCCAGCCCAGTGATCTTCCTTCTTTAAGCCGCAGCCCATGGTGAGTGAGCCCTCAAGGCGAACGACTCACACAGCGGCTACTGCCAGGACTATCTCACCTGCGAGAGAGAAGGGGAAATAGTGCTTGCAGCCAGAAGGCAAGCAGAAAAAAGAAAATCAATGGAACTATCAGGCTCGGCGGCTCTTCGAGGAGCCGCCTTCTGGCATGAGAAAAACAATGCAAAGCCCATGCCAATGATTGGGCTTCATTCAGACGGCTTTGAGGCCGTCTTCATTAATCAGCCAGTACTACTAGCTAGTACCACTGGCTAGAGCTTTCGGCCATGGCCTCAAGCTGCGACATGCCTTCGGCCTGTCTTGCTTTCGGCCAGGGGCAGCTCAGCTTTCCCTCGCATCGTCACGAGCCTTGCACAAGGGAAACATGGCTAATAAGGCCGTATTTGGTATTGGGGAAATGAAAAATGGCGCGTGTTTTTTAGGGGGATACCGCAGCGAAAAGTCAAAAAACCCCCAGGTTACTGCTCTGTGGCTATAACTAGCCTCGCAAGAATTGCGGCAGAAATCAAGTAAAAGTTGCAAAAGTTTACGATACGAAATCGTATCAAAAACGCAGAATGCTACGAAATTAGATTTCTAATCCCTTTGTCTTGTCTCTTCTCAGTCTCAGCCTAAGAATCAGCCAGCCAGGCCCCTGCCACCCTGCCACATAAGAAAGGCCCCTAGAAGGGGCCAGGAGAGGCTAGAAGGGGCTCTTAGTGACGGTCGCTAATCTCCCATTGGCGGGCAGGCTCGGGAGCCTTTAAGCGCCCCTGACGGATGGCTTCTCTTCTCAGTTCATCGGCTGCCCATCGTTCGGCATAGCCTGAGAGAATCCCGGCCAACTGATCGGCCATGGCAGCGTCTGAAGCTCTAACGCTTCCGGCTTTTAATTTCATAACAGAGTAGGCGTGTTTCATAACGGAGAAGCTCAAGGGCAGCGAGACGGGCAGGGCGAGGGAACCAGTAGAACGCCCAAGCGGGCGCCCGATAGCAAGCGTGGGCCAGGAGAGAATGCATGGCAGAGCCTCAGGCAATACAGAAGGCTTGGCGCTCAGCTTCTGAGAAGCTCAGACCGTGAGGCAGTTTGAAGCGCAGCCCGATGATAGAGAGGCAAGGGTCGGCAGGCCTGAAGTCTGACAGGTCGCCATCTCGGACGATAAAGGGCACTGGTTCGCCATTGGCAGCCGGAAACAGCTTAGAAAGGTTGACGGTTTGCGGCAAGGATTGGCCCCGCTTAAGATTAAAAGCGGCCGCAATGTTGACGCCATGGCGGAGTGCATCCGCTGCAGTCTTTAAGTTGGCGGGATTGTCCCATCCATCAAAGCTAAAAGTTAGGTGATAGCCTAAGCGCTTGCATTCTGCCCAGTTGCGCTTAAGCTTGGTGTAGTCATAAAAGACAATATTCGCGCCAATGTAATTAAAGAGCTCAAATATATTACGCTTGCCCAAGGGGAGCTCAATGCCGAACTTAACGCGGCAATATGTGAAGAATTCAGGGCAGACTGTAAAGTCTACGCTCTCCCAAACAATGTCAGAAGTTCCGTTTAGCCTGACTGCGATTCTCTCTCCTTGGTGTTTGGCAAGCTTGGCCAGAATTGCACAAACAAGCATCTTACAGAAGGCTTCTCTTTGCATGGTAAAGGCTAAGGTTCGGCGGATTCTTGCCTCCTGTTTGGCTTGCATGTAGACAGGATTGCCAGCGAAATGTAAACAAACTTTGGCGCAATTCTTGGCGGCAGGGCAAACATTAACGCCAGAAGTATTGGCAGGCGCTAAGTGTAGGATGTAGGTCTGAACTTCGCTCTTCTCAGTCTTGGGATTGACTGAGAGAAGGCTAGTGTGGTCGATCGCGTAGCCTTTCTTAAGGGCCTGCAGATCGCGAGGGTAGGGAGCGCGAGCGTTGAGAACTGCCATTGTTGGAAATGAAGAGAAGAGATTGGAGAACAGGAGAGAATCAGCGGCCGCTGATCTGCAGCAGGCATGCATCTGTGGAAGCGCCAGAAGCCTTGCAGCTTGCGAAATGGCGCTGATCCTCAGAAGCCAGCGAGGCGATAAAGAGAAGCAGGAGAGAGCCGCCGAACAGGGCTAGGCCTTTGAAGAGAGCGGGCATGGAATCAAAGCGAGAGAATCGGCGGATCGCTCCGCCACGAGCACATTAAGCGGCGGGCAGTCAACGACCAGGGACGCTGTGACGATTTTATTTCCGCACACCTAGGCGCGTCGTTGCGTTGACGCTACGGGCCGGGCCATGGTACGGGCTGCTGCCACGCTGCCATGCCACGGGCTCACATAGAAAGGAACGCGCACGCGCGTACCATGCATGGCCCCCATTGGTCAAGCCGCTTAACAATTCTTCACATTTCACGGCCTACCATGGCGCGGCCGCTTGTGGCGTCCGCTGAAACAATCCTTAACAATTGGCGCCCATACCATGGCACGGGCTCAAACGGGCAGGGCCGTTACAGTCTGAAATATTTATATTTAGCGCTGAACAGTAAGAGACAAGAATCGGCACGCGAGAGTAAGAGGAGCCTACTGGCAGCGCAGTTAAGTGTCACAAACGGCGGCGCACGGTTTGCTCCACTTAGCAGGGCCAATTCTGCAATGATAAGAGGATCCTATGGCGCACAGTTCTTTATATCAACTCGGCTTATATGTCTGTATGCGCATAGAGGCATGGTAGTACGTTTGTACTATAGTACACCAGTACTATGCGGCTGCACGCATAGGCGCATGGAGGCGAACATTTGTACCACCCCCTGATACGCCCCTAGCCGGACCCTAGATACGGAGCTAGCCGGACCCTTTGCCCCTTTATACACATCCAGCCGGTTCCTATACATAGCCAGCCGGATCTTCACCAGCCATAACCATCAAAGGCCGCTTTGAGAGCGGCCTCTTCATTGTCAAATGGTCCTCCAATAATTGAATCATCGCTATCAGAGTAGAAATACCAGCCTTCAATCAGTTCAGTGCCTTTGCAGGCATCTTCTGAGAAGAAATCTACGAGAATCATGAAAGACCACTTTCGTAACTGGACAATGCGGAGAGAATTTCTCCAATGGC
>Ga0129333_10000477_pt1 | contig 33048 bp, 55 predicted proteins | sample CPB6_08_DNA_FD_94474 | JGI IMG/M metagenome (GOLD analysis project Ga0129333, IMG submission 94474) | Freshwater to marine salinity gradient microbial communities from Chesapeake Bay, USA - CPBay_Sum_0.6_0.8_DNA | ecosystem: Environmental > Aquatic > Marine > Coastal | place: USA: Chesapeake... | reverse complement strand
CAGGCGCGACCAAAGCATTTGTTGGTGATGTGCTTGCAGTGCAGATAGTGTAGGAAGAACCGGATGTAGATAAGAAGTAGTCAAGAACTGTAGCTATCAAGTTAGAATACGAGCTAACTACTTCAACGTATAACGTACCCGTTGAGTTAGTCGCGGAGTTAGCAGTTTGAATAAAGATGAAGCTATCTGTATCCCAGCTGTCAGAACTACAGGACAAGACTTCAAGGTCTACTATTGAAGAACTTCCCATGGCTGCTTGCTGTTTCAAGCGTAGCTGAATAACAGCTGTGTCCATCTCTGAAGATGAGCCTGAGTTTCCGTTTGCAGAAACAACTAGAGTTAGAGTAGCCGTAGCGTACTGGCTAGTAAGATCTAAAGTAACGACTGGTGCATAGTATCCAGCTGTACTGGCACCACCGCCACCGGAGGTGTAAGACCTAAGACCCTTTGTAGCAAACAGACCACCGTTTGTGATGTTGTTGCCGCCCATGTTGATGGCACCTGACATGGTGCCACCAGCTAGCTCTAGGTAGGCTCCTGACCCTGCGCCGGATCCAGTATAAGCAACCGTAATACCACCCGCGCTGTTTGTAATACTGATGTCAGTACCACCAGTAAGCGTAGCCAGGGTATACCCGGATCCATTGCCAATCAGTAGTTGGCCGTTTGTAGGAGTACTTGCAATACCTGTACCACCGCGGGCTGTACCCAACGTCCCGCTAGTGATTTTGGCGGTATCAAGACTTGGAATGTCGGCTGCAACAAGAGCTCTGAAGGAGGAGATTGCGTTACTTCCTGAAGAAGGTCCAGCCAGTACTCTGTTTGCTGCTACTACAGTAGTTGTATTGTTCAGGTCTATGTCAGCGTTAAGCGTACCGTTGCTGATAGACAGACCTGTACCTACCTTGATTGCGCCCAAAGTCGAAGCAGTAGCTGCTGGTAGGTCTGCACCTACAAGTGCTCTGAACGTGGGCGTTCCTGTTGACGAGCCAGAAGAAGGACCGGCTAGAATTCTATTTGGCGATACAACAGTAGTAGTGCTGTTCAGATCTACGTCTGCATTCAGCAGGCCATTGCTTATGCTTAAGCCGCTTCCTACTCGAATTGCGCCTGCTGTAGTCGTAGTAGCGAGCGGCAGTCTTGCGACTGCAACCGTACCGGACGTGAGTTTACTAGCGTCAAGAGATGGGATGTCAGCTTCAACCAAAGCACGAAAAGCAGGCTCGGCGCTTGATCCTGTAGTCGGCCCTGCAAGAATGGCATTTGCTGGCTGAGCTACGAGAGAAACCTGAAGTGTTCCTGAACTTGTGATAGGTCCATTAGCTACACTGAAGATATTGGGTACACCAAGATCAACCGACGTTACGGTACCTGTAGCTGTTGAAGAGAGTACACCACTTGTGGTGACACTAAGCCCTGCACCCACTTGCACGACGCCAAGACTGGTAGTAGTTGCCTTTGGCAAGTTTGCGGGGTCTACTGTACCACCGCTATTCAACAGGCTGTTGTTACCTGTTCCTACAAACCTAGGCATGCTTTACCTCAGGCCACGACTACGACGCGGTACTCACCTACAGTAGGTGTGAACTCTGGGGAGAAGTACAGAATTACTGTATTGATGGTTGCGTGTTCTACATCGGGTATTACTGCAAAGTAATCAACAGTGCTGTAGACTGTGACAACAACATCACGAGTTCCTAGATTGTGTGTAATAGTGAATTCTGTTGCTACGCCATCGCCGATTACCGTGGCGTACTTGCTGGCTAGTGACTGCCCTGCAGGACTCTTGATACCTGCGGGTAGCGTGTCACTGAGTGTAGGAACACCCGAAGCATCGGTTACGAGCACGGCGTTGTTTGCCGTCGCAATACTTGAGATGTTGTCTGTCGTAGGTGTGTAAAGCAAGCGGTTTGTACCACCAAGAGTACTCTGGCCAGTGCCCCCACGGGCAACTGATAGTGTGCCTGATGTAAGCTTGCTGGTTGATAGCTCTGGAATGTCTTCGACAACAAGTGCCCTGAAGCTGGGAGCAGCGGCTGCGCCGGAGCTCGGACCAGCAAAGAGCAGGTTAGCACTTTGGTTTGCAAGACTTGCAGTCAGAGTTCCATTTGTTGTTACAGGAGATCCACTGACCGTGAAGATATTTGGCAGCGACAGAGCAACGCTGGTGACGCTACCCAGCCCAGACCCGGCAGCAGCCGAGAGAACGCCATTTGCAATCTCAAGACCAGGCCCAACTTTCACGACACCCGCTTTGTTTGCGGTCGCGTAGTCAAGACCAGAGCCGTCGCCGGTAAATGTTCCGGAAACAGGAACAGCTGCATTGAAAGCAACGCCTGAGATGTTCAGATCGTTGGTTCTTGTGACGGTAAGCCAAGTGGTGAGAGAAGTGCCGGCGTCGTTCAGTACTGAAAACTTCAGCTGCTTGTTGTTTACAGCAGCGTTCCATAGTTGGTTTCCAGCACCTTGATCGGACTCAGCCCAGTAGATTTCTGGGGCTGACCCGCGGCCACCGAAGAGGTTAGACACTTACTTCCCTCAAAGCCAAAACCACTCGCAGTATAAACTGTGAGTGGTCTTGGTGTCTACACTGGTAATTCTAGGCAGGAACAGCCCGAGAACTTGTTGCGTAGGGGTTGTTTTCTGCGCTGGTAGGGTTGTTAGCTGTAGAACCTGCGCGAACAAACACATATACCGTTTGTCCGGCATACTGACTCATGTTGATGTTATGAATCCAGTTGTTTGGAGTATTACTCCATGTGGGTCCTGGCGTAGCGCTAGTGGTAATTTGGTAGTCGTAGTTAGAAGCTCCGGTGACTCCCCACCAAGAGACTGACCCAGTGGCTGACAACCCTTCACCCTGAAACACCGGGGTATCCATTACGGGTACTGTCTGTGTAGCAGTTACCCAGTCGCTATACTGGTTGTCGCTATTCTTGGCGCGAACCCAAGCTTTTGCAGTCGTACCTCTGGCAACGCTACCCATACCGGTAACGTAATAGCCAGAAGTTGGTGTTCCAGAAGCTGGCGTGGGTGCATTAAGGGCACCAATATAGTATTCGTAGGTATACCCTTGAACCGACGTCCAGCTCCAGTCGATATCGGGTCCGCTACCGTACGCTCGGTTTTGGTATCCACCAAAGTTTGTTGGTGCAGGAACTGTTGGGGTAGTTACGCCGCCACTACCTGTACCTGTACCTGAACTACCCGAGCCAGCACCGCCAGTTTGATCCCCGCTACCAGACCCGCCTGTACCTGAGCCAGCACCCCCCGCCCCCGCGCCTGTACCAGAGTCACCCGATCCCGCTCCGCCAGTTTGATCAGCTGCAACTGCATATGCCTTGGGAGGGATCACTGCTGGCGATGTTGGGCTCTTTACAAGAGGGTTTACACTTGCTGTGTTTGCACCTACGGCTTCTTCAAGAGTGGCTTCAGCTACAGGAATAACTTCAATGCTGAAGCGGCGAATTACTACGCCCGAAGCGTTTTTGGCTTCAACAACGGTCAAACCTGTGGCGGATGGGGTGAATAGTCCTCCAGCAGTTAGAGTACCGGAGTTAGCGAAATCGCCTGGCAGACTGTAGGTAATACCTACGTCTGGTGACATTCCTCCAAGACTAAGGTTGAAGTTGATAGTATCTGTAAGCTTGATTCTGTAATCAGCCATTGTTTTATCTCCTACTCAAGCTCTAGTTCTGGACGAACAACAGGTAGATTTGAACCACTAAGCTCAACGTCTACATTTCCTGTTTCGTGGACAGCAGCTTCTGCAGCACTTACTACTTGTACAGTAAATCTGCGAACTACAGTATTACTTGAGTTCAAAGCTTCTACAACTGCAAGCCCTGGAGCTACGGGTGTAACGACACCAGCAGTGTTGATCGTGGCAACTCTAACGTCATTTCCACCCATGCGGTAGGTAACACCAGAGTCTGCAGAACCGCCGTTTAGTGCGATATCGATATCAAGCGTATCGCCCATCTTCAATCTATAGTCTGCCATGTTGTTGTTTCAACCTCACATAGATCCAAAGTGAACGTCACCAGAACCGGAACTACCAGAACCGGCACTCTGATTTCCGCTACCCGAGTCACCCGTGCCAGAACCACCAGATCCAAACGTTGTGCCGCTTGAACCAGAGCCCGAACCACCGCTCATGTCAGCTTCGGTAGATCCTTCTGACCCAGCAGTTTGATCGTTTGTTGCACTAGTACCAAACGCGAGTCCGCTGATAGGAGGAAGTGAACCCGCGGCAGAAACAACATTTGTAGTTGTATTCTTGAGGTTGAAACCCTTCTTTGCGATGTTTTGTGGTACAGAAGTACCCGTAGGAGCTGCAGAAGCGTTTACGGCCGTAGCGCCTCCGCTAATGTCAGCCTCCAGAGTAGCCTGTGCTGCAGTAACAATTTCAATGCTGATGCTTCGAACAACTACGTTTGAGCTATTCTTTGCGTTGATTACTACCATACCTGGTGCAATAGGTGTAACAACACCAGTAGCTGCGTTTACCGAGGCCAGAGATGTAAATCCCGCGGCAACTTCATACGTAACACCACTGTCATCAGCACCACCACTAATGCTAGTGTTGATGTCTACAGTTTCACCCATTTTCAGTCGAAAGTCTGCCATGTGCTAGTCTCCTAAATAGAACCGTGGGTACTGCTGAAAGAGATATTCAGCGAAGCGGTCTCATCAGCAAGGTCTGCTTCAAAACTCGCTTGATCAACGGATACAACTTCAATAAGAAGCTTCTTCAAGACATCAGAAGTGTTTGCATCCTTGACTTCTACAACCACGAGACCAGGAGCTACTGGCGTCAGAACACCTGTGCTTGCGTTTACCGAGGCAATCTCAGAGAAGCCCGCAGCAATTGCGTAGGTGACATCGGCGTCGGCACCACCTTCGTTGTAGTCCGCGTCGATGTTGAGGGTATCGTCCATACGAAGCCTGTAGTGAGCCATACAACTCAATCTCCTGGTTACTGGGGGAATTTCTAGGAGCGATACTACAGGGATTGATAAAAAAAGTACAGGGGAACACCTGTTTGGTGCTCCCCTATACCCACGCTTGCCTCCGTCGCTATGCGAGTATATCAGGTCTCTTGACGCTTGCGAGCGTTCTCAAGAATCTGAACAATTCGCTGGGCAAAGGGGCCATTCTTGCCGCCGACACGCGTGGCCGTGATCAGCTTCTGGCTGTAACCCATGCCTCGTCCGCCGTTGGTCGTGCTCATGACCTTCTGGACGAACAGGGTTGCGTCAGACTGCGGAAGCACCATGCCCCAGCTGGCGATGTTCTTGTACTGCTCTTCCGTAAAGTCCTCGGGACTACGGGTGTTCATGTGATGCACCATACGAAGCGTGGACAGTGCGACCATGTCGCTGCGCTTGGCTTCGAGATACTTCTCGATCTCTTCAACCGCGTCACCTGCGAGCACCTGCTCGGGTTCGATGGGCTTGTACTCGGACTTCATCGTGGCAATTGCCGTGATGAAGCCTTCACCAAACATCGTCCGACCAACGATCTGAAGAGCCTGATCGTCCTGCTTGAGGTACGGGTAGACACGAGCAAAGATCATCTTGGTGCGGTCGTTGCTGGGTGGCCGCTCAAGGGTCAGAGCGGGTGCATCGACTTGGCTCTGGTCCTTCATCCACAGGTTCTTCAGGTCCGCATCGACGTCCTGAAGTTCGAGCTGCTCGAAGAACACCTCGTTCGGTCGGTTGTAGGCCATGACCAGCATGCGCGAAAGCTGTGCCGGGTCGAGTGCACGGACTGCATATCCCTCGTCAGGATTGCCGGTGCAAACCATGGTCCAGCCATCGGGCAGACGCAGACCGTTGTACTCGCCGTTGATCATCAGCTGCATGATCGCGTCAATGATGTGCGGCAGGCCACGAGTCCAGTCGTCCCAGACGATCATGCCTTCGGGCTCATCGTTCTCATTGGGCCACCAAGCCGGAGGCGCGGTTTCCGTCAGCCCCGTAGCAGGATTGACTCGAGAAAGACCGAGGATCTCGGCGACGTCGGTAATACCAGCCAGCTGCCGCTCGCGGTAACCGATACCCATCTTGCGGGCGTACTCGCGCATCTTCGAGGTCTTGCCGTAACCACCGTGACCAATGATGAATGGCGTGACCATCTTAGGCGAGTAATGAGCCATGAGCCTACCGGTCATGGTCGCTTCGCGGCTGTAGTGCAGGACCCGCAAGTACGGATCGTGGGGGAACATCTCCTGAGCCTTGTTGGTCACATGGTCAAGATGCTTTTGGGTGAGGTAGCTCACTTGGACTGGTCCTTCTTGTCAAAGTACACTGCTTCGCCGGCTTCATCGGGAACCTTGCGGTCTTGGGTAAGTACCCAAAGAGTTCGCAGGCCACACCGTTCAGCCTTGGTAGCTGGATAGGGAGTGTCACCGTCTGTAAAGACGATGACGCCGTCATAGAGGGATCTGGTATCGCGAATCCAGTTGAACACGCTACGCATGTCAGTACCGCCGCGACCCTTCACTGCATACGAGGACTTCTTTCGAAAGTCGTTTTCGACGCTGGCCACTTCGTAGTCGACGTTCATGAGATCCAAAGCGCAATGCTTGGCAATCTCTTCGACTTCTGCAAGGAATTGACCGAGTTCGTCAGAACCGACTGAGCCCGAGGTATCGATGGCAACGAGAATCTTCTTGCCAGGCTTGAACACAACACGAGGAAACTGACCGTACTTGTTCTCTCGGTTCATCGTAGTCTTGATGTCGATGTGACCAAGCTGTCCAGCAAAGTTACGAAGCTTTGCCTGCCAACTGATCTTTGGCTTCAGGCTCCTAATGAGCTCTTCGATTTGACCAGCAACGCTACCGCGGCCTGGTGCAGGTGCGTGATTGCTGATCTCTTGAGCTTTTTCGGCAACCATACGCCGCTCAAGTTCCCGCTCGTGCGGATCTTTGCCAGAGTCACCGTTTTGAAAGTCGTGGTCGGTCTTTTCAAGCAACTCATCGATTGCATCATTACCGCTGGAAGCTTTGTTACCACCTCCACCAGAGTTTTCCTCAGCCTGCTTTTTACCACCACTACCTCCACCATTGCCCTTGGGCGGTGGTGGTGCGTTCTCCATAAGCCACGTGAAGTACCAGTCGCCAGACTGGAGTGGAGGTGGTGGGCTGATGTCCTTTGGGGTGCCGTGCTGGGTCCAAGCTTCGGTAAGCTTCTCAGCCACGTTCTCAGGAGTGATGCCCAAGGGCTTTCCATCTTCATCAAGAATCATTTTGAACCCGTCATCCATGAGAATCGTATTGACCGCGAGGTCAACAGCGATGTTCCACATGAAATGGTTGGTCTTGGGTCCGTAGCAATGATCAAAGATGAGGTGAAGCACTTCGTGCGCAAGGATGAACATTGCACCCTTGGGGTCAAGACTTGAGAAGAACTCCGGGTTTACAAACAGCTTGAAGCTGTTGGTACGAATGTCCGGTACTACACCAGCGGTTTGAATGTAGGTGTCTTCGGAATCAACCTCGATGTAGCGCATCTGGCTGATCCAGTGATAGTAGAACGGTCGCTTGTAAAGAAGGTCCATCTGAGCATTCAGATAGACCTCATACGTCTGAGTCGACATTGTTTCTCCTTGGGGTACAACACTAGGCCAAGTACCCCAACCGGTTTCAACCAGAGGTGACTTGGTGTATCAAAGTGGTTAGTCCTGCTTCATCAACAATTTTTACACCGTACTTTAGTGCCGCTTGATGCTTGGTAGAACCAGCGCCATCTGCCCCAAGCACTAAAACTGTAGTGGTCTTAGACACACTACTGCTAACTTTGGCACCCAGCTGCTTCAACTCATCTTCAAGATCCGCTCGCGGTCTGGTCAGACTGCCGGTTAGAACAATGTTATAACCAAGCAGCGGAGCTGCTTTACTAAAGCTAGGTGTGGCTGGCTTGGTGTTCAACTCTTCTAGAGTTGTCAGTTGGTACAACCAGTCTACGTTCAGTTTCATCCACTCAACGAAACCTACCGCTGTTTTCGTACCTACACCTCTCAGGTCCATCAGGTCCATCTTGAGCTTTGCTGGTGGTACGACTGCAATCATGTCATACAGAGAGAATCGCTGAGCAATGGCTTCGCATTCAGGCTCACCAAGACCAGGACATCCTAGACTGTGTAGCACTTTATGCCAAGGCTTGCTCATCGAGTCCTGAATGGCTTTGTGCAGCTTACTGGCACGTATGGTACCAAACGAGCTTTTGCCGAAGGGCATTTCTGCCAGCTGTTGAACATTCAGTTTGAACAGCTCTGCCAGATTTTCTACGAGTTTGGCGTTTACCAAGGCTTCAGCAACTTCTTCGCCTAATCCATCAATATCCAGATTCTTGCGAATTGCAGCATTTACTAGCTGACCCTTCAGCTTTTCACCGCAGCTCATGTTCACGCACAACAGGTGCGGCATACGCACTATAGTGTGGTGACCACAAGTAGGGCATGCGGTTGGGTAGGGTAACGTGTTGATCATGGTACTTTCTTAAGCACTTGCGGTATAATTTGATTCGCCTTTTTCACGAGTACACGGTCTCCTACGCCAGCACCTACACGAAGAAATTGTTCTAGGTTGTGTCCTGTAGCTCGAGTGACTGTAGTGCCTTCCAGCTGCACTGCTTCAAAGACGTAAGTCGGTACGATTACCCCAGTGCGGCTTGCATTCCACTCGACAGCCAGAATGGTTGTCTCTGCGGTTTCGTCTTCGAATTTGCAGGCTTTTGCCCAGCGAGGGTACTTGTTGGTTTCGCCAAGTTCAAGCCAGCGATCCCGCAGGTCATGCGTGATTACCAAGCCATCTACTTCGTAGCTCAGCTCACCAAACAACGTGTACGGGTGAAGCTTTTGCAGTTCAGGTAAGTTCAGCAGACTCTGTCCGATCTTCTGGGAAAATACCGGAATCTGAAACCCTAATTCAAGTAACGCTTGTAGCATCTGCGTGTACCTAGTCTTGGGTGCGTGACTTCTGACAACCGTACGGTACGCAAGAAAACGCAAGTGCGCCTGCCTAGGATCCGGGTCCAGCCTGCGTACGAGACCAGCTGCACTATTGCGTGGATTAGCACCACCGACTTCTGCAAACAGATCCTTGGGAATGAACAGTTCACCTCGGACTTCCAAGGAGTACTCTTCCTGCAAGCGCATAGGAATATATCCATCCCGGATGATTCGCTTCAGGCTGTGCAAGATGCTTTCACCCGTACGCCCATCCCCCCGTGTAAGAGCTTGGACAAGGTTGCCATTTTCGTAAATCAGGCTACAAGACAACCCGTCAATTTTAGGAATCAGCACATACGCATCGGTAGGGTTGATCCATTTTTGCAACTCTTCCAGGGTTGTAACCTTGTCCAACGACAGCATGGGAGTACTGTGCTGTACGGATACAAGAATTTCGCTGGGTTTGCCGAGCTTCATCCACTTGATACCAGTGCGGGTAAAGTATTCGCGCACGAGTTCATCGTAGATGATGTCAGACATGATGGGTTCATCATTGTCGTAATAAGCTTTGTCTGCTGCAACAAGCAGCTTTTCAAGGTCTTCCACTTCCAAGCGCGGTTTCATTTACAACCTCAACAAGCGAGCGAAGAACCCTTTGTTCAGTCTGCTGGACAACTCGCCAAACTGCGGCAGATAGAAAATGGCGTTACCCAAGGGATCAGTAATAGCAGGTCGAACTGGATACGGTCCAATACCGTACAGACAACCGATACGAACAGCCGGGTTTTCAGGGTCCGGCGTCACCTTCTGGGTCTTGTTTCTCTGAGAGCGCATCGAGACTTTTCCTCATTGCTTCGGTGAGCTCAGGAATGACGACGGAACCGTTGTTTGTAATAACAACTTTCTTGGAGGCGTCGTACATCCCCTGAGCAGGGCAACTGTTGCATACCCTGTCGCAACCTCCAGTGAACTTACTGCTCAAACTGGGGATACAAACTGGATATACTTGCGACAGTGGGGTCTTTATATTTACGTTGACTTCCTGCATTGAAATGCCTAGAAGTGCTTTGTTGGAAGTCTTTTCATCCGGACTACGCCACTTGAATCGTAGTATGTCTTCAGAGTCCCGGTATGCGTAGAGTACTACGGGTTTGCCGTTGGGCAAAACAGGTTGAGAAGCTTTTTCATTCTTACGTGAAAAGGCATGTCTGTGTAACAACTCGCACTGCGAGCACTGCTCGTCTGTAGGCAGTTTGTCTTTCCAGCAATCTCGTATCTGTTGCATGGGAAATTCAAGTCGGCAGAAAAACTCTTGCGTGATGTTGGTTGCGTAGAACCGTTTCAAGTACTCACGCTCTGGGGCTGACAAGCTTCGCCCTAACTCTATCTTGTCGATCAGTGTCTTTGCCGTGTGAGTGCTTGGAAGCATGGGGCTATACTCCCGAAGCTCCTTGTACGGAGCAAACTCGGGCTTGTCCCACATAGGATCAGTAGACCCCATGCTTTCCAAGTTCTCGTCATCCTCTGGCTTCACGCCATGGATATTAGCACAACGTTTCTAAATGTCGATTCCCAGTGCTTTCAAGTCCGAAAGCACGTCCGACGGAACAGAAACACTGTTCTTTGCATTAGCAAGCTCGCTCCGCAGACTGTTGTTTTCTGCGTGTGCCGACTCAAGCGCGCGGGTAAGCGTCTTGATTCGATCAGTAAGCTTGCGGAGGATATCACTAACTGCACTGGAATCAGTAGTAGTGGTAGACGACGGCGCTGCGTCAGTAGTGGCTACTACAACAGGGGTAGGCACCTTGTCCGCCAGCTCTGCGACTACTTCATCAACCAGCGTATCAGTAACAGTAGAAGAACTCTCGGGCTCACTGCGCGAAGTACGCAGCACAGGGCTACGCCCTTGAGCCTTTGAGACAGCCGTACGCATCCTGGGCATGCCCATAGAACCAAAGCCCGAAGGCAGTGGAGACTCTTCTGCGGGCGACTCCGGTTCATTGGGCGCCACTACTTCAGCTGTTTCTACAGCGGGGGCAGTTGCTTCAACTACGGCTGCCTTGGCTTCTACTTCAACGGGCTCAGCTTCTACCACACCTGCAAACCCAGGCTGGTCGTTGCTAACTGTCTCCAGTACTTCTTCAACATTCAACGAGCTGGGGTTGCTGATGAACCCCATGAGTTCGTTGCGAAGGCTGAAAATATCCCTCAGCTCCGTAAGGCTAGTAACACCAGCCTTGTTGACGATGGCAGCGAAAACACTGTCGGTGATCTGCGGGTTGTCCCGAACGATCTTCTTGAGCGATTCCGTGTGCTTCTGAGCGATCACGCTGCGCGACTCGGAATCTTGGTTAATGAAATCATCGATCGAGGTGATCGTAACCATTTAGTTCTCTCCTTTAAGTTTGTTCAAGCGGCGAGTAAGCCAACTGCGGGCAAGAGTTCTCGCACTCTCACCCGCAATATGGCCGTTGGTCAGTTTCTCAATTTGCTTGGTTAGCCTACGCTCGGCTCTTACGTACCAGAGCTTCGAAACCAGTGCAAGCAGCTTTTTCATGGTGCACTGACAGTACAGCGTATGTGGCAGTTGGAACCATCTACCCAAATAAGCTTGGCTTGCAGCTTTACGCTTCCAGTTTGCATGAGCGGGGCTAGCACTTGACTGTGTACTCTAGGAATATACCCTAGGTGTCGGCCCTTCATGTCATAGATGGCCAAGGCGTTTGGATCTGTGTGCCTGCGACCCAGAGTAACTCCCATTGGGTCTGGCCGCACAGTCACTACATCACCCGCCTTGATTTCGTTCCATTTGGCTTCGGTGCTATAAGAGCCCCCGGCCAAGTTGGTTTCAAGCACGAATTTGTCCATTCAGGTCTCCACAGGTTGTCTTACTTTCTTGATGAGTCGTTCAATTGCAGATGTAAGCCAAAGCTTTTCTGGCTCACTACACTCGGCAACACTATGTAAAATTGCACGATCGCCCGGCGTAAGCTGGTGTTCGATCTTCTGTACCGTTGGAGCCGCTGTACGACCAAGTTGCATCGGCTTGCGACCACGAACTATCTTGGCGCGCAATTCGATCAACTCGCTGATTTCAGCACGAGTCAGAGGACTAGTCAGGGTAAGCCACTTAACCGCAACTCCATAAAGCTTCGCAAGTTTTTGCACCTGCTCTTTGGTAACACCGCGGTGTCCTTTTTCTACGTATGTAAGGAAACCTTTGGTAACACCGGTCCAGCTACCTGGAATGTCGGTTTTTTCAATAAGGCCAGCTGCTTCAAGAGCATCTAGCTGCGACAGCTTGCTACGCAGGCGAGCAAGCTCCAACCGCTGGCCAAGGATCTCGCGGTCTTCTCGCGCTTCGAACACGTGTTCTTTGCTTGGGAACATGGGGGTGTTCCTCCTTTCCTGTGAGTCCAGTTTGCTCTTTACACTTTTTGTGGAGCTTGGTATGTTTGCACACAGATACTGAGCCAGTAGCTACTGGACCGGCACCCCACACTCAGAGGAGTACTCGAAACCATGGCCGCCAAGAAGGCTATCAAGGAACCCAACCCCCTTCCCGTTCCGCCCGACACTGTCGCTGCTTCCCAAGAGGCCGCAGCCAACAACGATGTCAAGGTTCCCGCCGACTCTCGCGCAGTACTCGTTCTTGGCATCAACGCCGACGGCAATCTCTTCAACCACCTTGGCGGTACTAGGCTGGGTCTGGTTGAGTTTGCTGGTCTTCTGAACTATGGTCAGAGAATTCTGGATTCTCTGTGGAATCGCTCGACGGCTGCTGGTCAAGACCAGTAACAGTCTTCCAAGTTTCCGAAATACTGGGGATCAGCGAGTACAGTTCGCTGGTCCCCAGTTCCCATGTACGGTGGCAACCCTGCCTACACCATAGGGTGAAGGGCGCGTTTCTGGCTTTATATGCCCGCTGCGTGGCCAAACTGACCAACACATCTCCGCAGTAGGGGCAACTAAAAGGAAACTCTGTGCCGTTCATAAAGAACACATCGCGGTTCTTTACTTGCATCTCAAGGTCCTTGCCAGGGTCATAGCAGTCTTTTAGCTTTGGAATGACCATTTCCAAAGATGCTGAGGTATAGTTGACTTCAGGTTCGGAATCATTCTTCTGGCGCCGAGGCATTGTAACTCCTTGCGTGATATTGACGTTGACATGGATTGTGTACGGGCAAAGCTTGTATCGATCTATTCATCTTCCGTAGACATTACAAAATTGTTTGTAATGCCTCTTCGTGAAGATGAGACGTTTGAGCAAGCAGTAGACTACTTTTTGGCCCATCTGAAGAAGAATTACACTAGAGAATGCTTTGATTTTGTTTTCACATGGGTTGATAGACGATGGCTCATGATAGTAGACTTGCGGAAAGCCGATTACTACGAAACCCTTCTTACGGACCTCCAACCCTGAACCATCCGCACCCAATCACAAGTAACCATGGCGAGCAAGCCTAGTTGAAAGGTGTCTATGGATTCTCTGGACCCCCGTGAACTTGAGAAGCTGGCAAACGTAAAGCTTCCTGAAGCTACTAAAGCTTTGATTCTCACGTTACACAAAGAAGGCAAAAAACCGACTCAAATCTCCAAACTGATTGGAGTAGCCAGACACAAGGTTCGATCAGTAATCGATCCGGCTTATCGCAACCCCAGAAAGCAAATCCTTTCGCGGGCGCAGATGGTCAAAGACGAGCCTACAACAATTCGTGAGCGGGCTGTGCTGTCCGAGCGCGAAAAGAAGTTTGATGCGGAGGCTACAGCTGACGACTGCATTGCCGACCTACGTACGGTTCAGGAGGATAATCCTGATTTGTACATACATCGTTGGCGTTACATGCTTATGGGTCAGTACTCGGAAGCTACTTGGAACAGGTTTTTTGGAACCTTCCACGAGTTTCGCAGGCAGGCCGGATTGGAACTTTCTAGGTACCAACACCAGCACGAAAGGCATATTGCCAAACACGCGAGCGTAGACCACTACCGAGACTTCTACAACAAGGAAGTCAAACCGTATGTAGGTCAGTACCCCCGCACCGGACGGTCCAAGGACATCTACACACTATTGGCTGCCTCAGACTTCCACGACATCGACTGTGATGAGTTTGCTCTGCACGTTTTTATCGATACTGCAAAGCGACTGCAGCCGGACGTGATCTTGCTTAATGGTGACGTCTTCGATCTTTACGAGTTCTCTCGGTTTTCGGTAGATCCACGTTTGGTGTCTGTTCGAGAGCGGTTTGACTACGTCAGTAACCGAATCTTCAAGCCACTACGCGAAGCATGCCCCGATTCCCAAATAGACTTTCTACTAGGCAATCACGAGTGGCGTCTGCTGAAACACATGGCAGACCGCACACCCAATCTTCCAGGGTTGCTGTCTGATGTGATGGGTCTCACTCTCGAAGACATCTTTAGAGTTCGTGAGTACGAAATCAATCTTCACTGCAAATGGGATCTTGCCGCGTGGGGCAAGAAACCTGAGAAGGAGCAACTGAAACAGAACTATATTGTCTACTGGAACTGCTTTGTGGCATCTCACTTGAAAGACTTTGGTTTTGGCATGTCTGGAACCTCAGGGCATACACATAAACCTGACACCAGCATGGGATTCAGCATGGCAATGGGCGGTCCTATTTTTTGGACAACAACTGGCTGCATGCGGCGGGTTGATGAAGAGTATGTGATGGGCATAAACAAGCATGTGAATGGTTTTGCTCTGTTTCACATCCAGCCCAGAACCCGTGAGGTCATTCCTGAGAACATCATCATAACGCCGAATTCGGCAGCAGTTGCTGGAGTCTATTACCACCGACCTTGAGGACAGGCAAATGGCTGAGCGTGACGAAGACGAGAAGAAAACTTCTTTGAAGTCTGCACAGTCTGCAGCAGCTTTAGGAGGGCATCCACTTCCAAGGCGCAACTTTAACCTCGGTGAAGCACGGACACTACTTGAAATTGCTACTGAATTTGGTCCTTATAAAGTAACGGTAAAGACTCATGTAGTTGCTGGTCAAACTATTGTTGATTTGCGTACTTCAACGCCAGAATTGGCTAAATTCATTGATTTTCTATTGACAAGCCTACGTGCTAAACAGTTACATTTGAGTAAGGTAAATCCAGAAATAAGTGTGAAGTAGGTCTTGCTGTGCTGCGAACGCTCATTATCGCCCTCTTTATTAGCCTTGCTTGTGTCCGCTCTTCTTTTGCTGGCCCTCTTTCCTCAAAGAAGCCAGTCGTTGTCGCACGTGCAGGAGAATGGTCGGAGCGAGAAGTGCAAGCGTTGCACAAAGCAGCGGTCATCTGGAATACGCTGATTGGCCGCCCTGTACTGATGGTAGTAGACGGTATACCGGCACACGTAGACCTTTGGGTATCACCGGTTCTTGGCTATGAGGAAACTGGCACACTCGCAGTTACACACTTGGACTTGGAGCCGCAGCAGATTTCTTACTGGGCACTACTGCGCTGCCGCCCTAGACTGTTATTGGCTGTCTTTGTTCACGAGTTCGGCCACGCTTTGGGCTTGGGGCACAGTGAGAACAAGAACTCCGTGATGTATCCAAGTGCACAAGAAAACGGACCAATCCTACCTCAGCCGGACGACGTCGCCCAGTTGCGTGAACTCTGGAACTGATTATCGGGTATACTTCTATCAAGGAGTAAACCTTTGAAAGTTGCAGTTCTTTGTGAGTACAGCGGAGCAGTACGAGACGCCTTTATTCGTAAGGGACACGACGCAGTATCTTGTGATTTGCTGCCAAGCGAGAGCTCATTTGGTCCGCACATCCAAGGAGACATTAAGCAGCACGACTGGTCTGGTTTTGACCTGGTGGTTGCTCACCCTCCCTGCACTCACCTTGCAGTCTCTGGCTCTCGCTGGTTCAAGTACAAGCAAGTAGAACAGGCTGAAGCACTGGACTTTGTGCGCTGGATCTTGGCTTTACCTGTACCGCGCATAGCTTTGGAAAATCCGGTTTCCATCATTTCTTCGCGGATCAGAAAGCCAGACCAGATTGTTCAACCTTGGCAGTTCGGTCACGGGGAGACCAAGGCTACCTGCCTATGGCTCAAGAATCTGCCTCTTCTTGTTCCAACGAATATCGTGTCCGGCCGTGAAGCCCGAGTGCATAAGATGCCGCCTGGGCCCGATCGTTGGAAGGAGCGCAGCCGCACCTACTCGGGCATTGCCGAAGCAATGGCCGAGCAGTGGGGCTAATACTCACCAAGCCCGCTTCAGGACTTGGTTTGAGTAGCGCGAGCGATACTTGCCTCGAGAAACCGGTGCAGGCCCATAGCAGTATGCTGTTAGAGCTCGGTGCATGTCACCGTGAAACTGCTTGCGGTACATAGTGAGGACACGGCAGCCAACCATGATGTTGGTTTGGTGGTCTCGCCAGTTTTCACCTCGCTTGAACCACATCGGCATGACCTGCATCAAACCACGAGCTCCATAAGGACTGACCATATTCGGCTTGTAGTTGCTCTCGTGCCAGACCATACTGGCTACTACGTGAGAAGGAAGCTTGTACTTGCAGGAAGCCTTTTCAATCAGCGGAGCGTAATGCTTTGCTTTTGTCATTGCCATCTGTTGATTGAATTCAGGCTTGCAGAGCCTGTAGATCTGCTTCTCAAGCGAAGTACTCATCACCAAAGTCAGCAGTACCATGGGTAACACTGTATATTTCCTCCTCTAATCGAAGGACAATGCCGTCTCTGATCAGCGCTCTGAGAATGCGCCTATACACACTGAGACAAGCTTGTACTTCGATACTGCGAAAGCGCCAGTGATACTCTGCCCACCGCTGGTTCAGAGGATCGCGCTTCAGTTGTCGGATGATGTCACGGGTGGTGTAGGGTGTATGTACCACATCATGACAGAGCCTACACAGAAAAGCAATTTTCTGTCTGACCTTGGGTCGCCAAATGTCTCTTAAGTAGCGCGGATAAACATGGTGGCGCGTGGTTTTTGGATCACCACACGCCTCACATGGTCGCGACAAACTCATAGAGCTACAAGAGTTGCTTCAACAAAGAACTCAAACGGGGTGTAGGTGTCGTGTACTCTGCTCTCAAGAATGTTGCACTCGTTTTCAAGCCAAGAAGCTTGCTCGGAGTCAACTTTATCCTTGAGTTCCCTGAGCTTGTCTACGTAGTTCAGAACCTTTGAAGGATCTGAGAGGTCCTTGTGGATTCGCGGCAGCATTAGGCACAGCCTTTGCGCTCACGTTGTATACTACCCCAGAAGAGCTTGCTCGCCGTACTTTTTGGTTAGTGCTTGAAATACCTTTTGGTATTCCAGAGCGTCTTCCAATTCTTCCACTTGGTCTTCTTCCAAGTAATACCTGACAAGTACCAGTGGTGGAAGCTTTGTTTCCACGCTTGTCTCTGGAATAAGGGCCAAGTAGTTTCTCTCGTCGAGTTCTACCAGTTCCGAGATAAGGTAGCGGTGAGGCTTGCCTTTCTCGTCTTCCAGCTCAAGCCAGTCGACCTCTTCTTCTTCTTCTGGGTTCGTCATACAACGCGGGCACCCCAATCTTATCTTGGGGTGCCCTGGTCTCCTTTACTCGTCGAGCTACGCCAGTAATGCAACGGCGCGGTGGGCATCGCCACCAGCGGCAGCAAGTCCTTCCAGCACTTCCTTTGCAGGCTTTGCTACTTCGTGAGCACAGCCCTTGGCATCGACGATCTTTAGAACCTTCTTGTCATTGGCTACCGAGAACTTACCGGCGACAGAAACAACCACACCTTCTTCCAGAGCTGCTGCTGCAGCTGCCAGAACTTCCGGTGCGCCAAGCTCACCGAGGGAGACAACGAGAACGTCACGATCGCCGCTCTTGATTCTGTCCATGCCATATACTCCTTAAAGGAGGTAACCACTACTAGCCAACGCTAACACAGATGCACACTCTAAGTCAATGTAATAACTGCGCGTCTAGCGTTTTGCAACCCTTGGCAGCGTAAAGCAGAAAGCGGCAAAACCTAAAGCAGCGCCTACTTGAGGCATCTTTGCGACAGACACCGGTACGCCTAGTGCCATGAATCCTTCCGAAATTGCGTAGCCCATTGGTGTAATACTTGTAAGCCAACCGAGCACAAACCCATAGCAAATTGTTACGCCACCTGCCAACAGCAGTGCACTTATAGCAAGTACGTAGGCTAGCGCTACATCAGTAAAACTTGGAAGTTTAGGTGTTTTCAGAGGAGCTATGTTTTTAATCGGATGCATCTTCATGTGTTGCTTCCTTCAGACTGTGCTGCTTGCCACAGCGGCACGATGCTATTACATCCATACCCTCTGGAAGCTGCACATTCAAGTTTATGCCTGCGACTGCAAACACAGTTTGTGAGCACGTACACGTAATCACGAACGCCATGGGAGTCAGGGGTTCTGCTACAGGACCAAGGTTGAACACGTTCATGAGAGTAATGGTAAGCACCCCGCTTGACTCTGTAAAGTCAGGCGGGGGTGCTTTACTACACTTAAGGCAGTGCTAGAGACATACTCCAGGGTATGCCTTCATAGTTAGTTGCCAAACACCCTAGTTGGTTACTGCAAGAGTTACAGATGTCTCTGCCAACCAAACTCAGCGCTTTGGTTTGAATTCTTACATCTTCTTCATTGATGTTCAACGACTGAACTCTATACGGGTAGGGTGTGTATTCGGGCTTGACGCTTCTAAACGGACACTGACCTGTAACACTCCTTAGTGAAGAGAACTCCGAGGGATTTCTAATAGAGCAGACTACAGTAGAAAGAGTGTAGTTTCTTTCGTCTTTGCTCCTTATTATCGTAGGGTTGCTTTTAGCGTAGCTGTAGCCGTCTAATAGCAGTTCTGCCAGTAGCGTAGCTTTTTCAAAGATACTGTTGTAGGTGCTCAGTTCTTTTTGAAACTCGTCTTCATAAACAACCCCTTTGTTTCCTTGAGGCCAGTCCATCATAGAGCTACAGGTAGACAACGTTGTGTTACCGGCTAACTTTGCCAAGCTTCCAATAATGACTTCTGGATTACTTTCATCGCCGGTAAGTTCAAGACCGTTCTTCTTGAGAGCAATGCTCTTGTCCATAAAGGTAATAACAAGCCTATTATTATTACACTCTACTTTGTACTTACTATCGTCTTTTTGAGCTTGTAGAACTTCTTCTGCCAAGTCTTTGATTTCTTGCAGTTTGTTCAAGCTTGCTTCAGCCCACATTCGTACTGTAAGTGGTTTTCGGCTAGCCAGTTTACCGTTTTTAAGTGTGCAATCAAAAGTTACTTGGATTTTTGTCGTTACCCACCAGCGATTTGACAACTCAAACAAACGGTCAAAAGTTATGCGAGGCCCTTTGTTGGTGAGCTCCCCGCCTCTGCAGCTTTGCGTGCTATCTGGGCTACCAAAAACACTATGGAGGCTGAGATTGCTCTCAGCCTCCATGTACTTTTGAAGCTTGCCCAGTAGCGAAACCACTGGTGCAGTATTCATCAGTTAGCTGTGCTGGCCTTCTTGGCCTCACGAAGCAGACGAATACGCTCCTTGCTGGCTTCCAGCTCACGCTCGATTTCGTCTGTGCTCATGTTCTGGCTCATCTGATCCACCACAATTCGGTTCTTGAACCGAGTCTCAATCTTGTTGATCTTGTCAGTCAACGTGTTGAGCCGGTTCGTCAGCTTGTCGCGGTTCGTCTTGAGCTTCTCAAGGGTCTCCAGAGCCGTAGCACGCTTGCGCTTGGTCTTGGTCTCAGTGGTTGTCGTCACTGCTGTTAACCTCTTTGGTTGGGGGTTGGGTCTTGCCGTTGAGGAGTCCGAACAAGGTATCAAAGGCGTTTTCAAACCCTGAAACCTGGTCTTCTTCCTCTTCGGACTTCTTGCCTGCGAAGATGTCATCCATCTTCTGGGCCGCCTGACTAAGCTCAGTCAAGTAGTCTTCTAGGTGCACCAACCGTGCAAGGCTGTGAGCTACGATTTCTACGTAGCGAAGACCTTCCGAGTGTGGTTCGGTAACACCTGAGCCCAGCCGATGCTTGATTGGGGGTAAGTCCGGACTGAGTTGATTGAGCCTGTCGATTGATTCTGATAGTACCACATAGCTGCGGTAATCGCCACAGCAAATCACCTTTTGAGGAAGCATTTTCATCGATCTTTCATAGGATTAAGCGCACCCAGCAAATCTCGGTATTCGCCCGTAGGCAGTCCCAGAGTTTTCAGTTCTCCAAGAAAGTCCTTGTTCTGGCCCAAGTGGTTACGAATCAAGTCCCACGCGGGTCCTGAAAGTGTAGTTGAGCCTTTGGTGTATCTTCTGTAGAGCTCAAGCGACTTAGGGAAGAGTTGCTCCAGAATTTGCTCCACTGCCGTTGCATAAACCTGAATCTCGTGCTGAGCATGACTATCTGCTCTGAGCTTCGCGAATTTCAGCCAGTTAAGCAGATTGCCAGACACTCGCATTCGAGTGTACCAAGACACTGGCAGTACACATCTCGCTATCTCGCGAGACATGCCTTTTTCCAGTAGAAACAAGTACTGCTCGTACGCGTTTTGATTGGCTTGGGTCATTGCTGCAACAAGCGCTGCTGCATCCTCAGGATTTCCTTGGGACACACCCTTGGTCTGCTTGTTGTGCACATCCCCTTGGAGCAGCAGACTGACTACTCGCTCTTCTGTGGGCACATAAGCCAGTTCTGGCATTGCGCTGTACCTGGCAGAAAACTCGTTGTACGAAAAGGTTCGGTGACGTTGCCACTGTCTGGCTACAAACAGAGGGAGCTGTACTTCCAGCACCGCGCCTGCAAACTCAAAGGGTGTGCTGTGTTGGTTGCGCCACAGGTACCGTCTAAGATTGTCGTCAGCCTGCTGATCAACTCCGGTGGGGTTTTGCGTTGACATCCTTGCAGCTTCAAGAATGCTGTTGTCCGAGCCATAGTGCTCAATCAGCTGGACGTATCCCGCGTTGAGTACGTCGATCTTCATCTTCAAGCTCCTTGATGGTCACGATGATATGTTCCAAAGATTCTACAAGACCTGTGACTTGGTTGCGCAACAACCTGAGCTTGCTGCTCTTGAGATTCTGTTCGCGGCGTTGAGCCAGCTCCTGCAGACTTACAGGAGGGATAAGACCGCAGAGACGCATCAGCGTATCCCTGTCTATACCCAGAACCTTTGACAACCCGGTAAAGTGCTTGTACTTCACTCGAGATGGCGTATGCTGACTGCCCCGACTTACTTCGTATAAACGGTACCCGTCTACTGTAATGCCGAGTACGCCGGCAACTTGTTCATGAGTCAGTCCAGCCTTTTCGCGCTGCTGTGCAAGCCAGCGAGAGAAAGGCGTTGTCCACCCGCCACCGTTAGTTTGTTGATCAGGTACGTGGTTGTTAGGGTCGTTAATGTCAATCATCTTCTGGAGTCAAATCTTTCTGGTGTAGAGCAACAAGACCACCTTCAGTTTTTGAAGCTGCACAAACAAACTGATTACTGCAGCGTTGGCAGACCGGCAGATTACCAGCTTCATTAATATGTGCAGGTAACTCGTACCACCGTTTACCGATACGCGCGTAATTTCTGGAAGCGCTTGCTAAATTTAGATGATTTGCGTTGGGGTTGCAGATGTATCCGTCATGGCAAATTGCCTTGATGTGGTACGTTTCTTTGTCCCCACTCCTTGTTTTCGACCATATAATCATCGATGTCGTGACCTTCCTGAAAGTGGTCGTTGAGAGTACGCAGGGCCCATTCCAAACGTAGTACAGCGTCATTCAACGAGCAGGGAGGTCTGGTTATTTCAGCAATTCTGAGAGCTGCGATGTTATCCAAACGCAGCAGTAGCTTGCGCACGAGCAACCAAGCTTCTTGTTGTTCTGTCACCGTTTTGCCTTCTCTATGTAGAATACGGTAGCTTCACCACAGTCAAGTACAAGCACAGCACCGAACACTTCTTCCAGCATGTTCTTGACTGCCACTTCCTGCTTCATCCCGTTCTTGTACACTGTTACAACTCCTCCAGAAGCAACGGCTGCAAGAGGAGTGTCGTTATACCAAGCGTAGATGACCGCTTGAATTGGTTCTACTACGTGCCGAAGTTTGAGACCGTCCTTGTCAAAGGTCTTCCAAGGACCAAGACCAAATTCACCGGTCATGACTTTTTCAATAGAGGCCGCACATGGGTCCATCGTCTTTGAAGGTGGACGGTCCGTAGCCGCAGCAGCTGTTCTCTTGGGGCCCGTAGAGCGACGTTGCGGTTTCTTCTTCGGCATATTGTACTACGTTGTCCTTACCCAATCCGGCTATGACTTCGTCAACGCCTTCGGCCAGTCCGTACGCTTGCCTGTAAACAACGCGTACAATTGGATTATTCAGGATAAGGGCTGCACAAACCAAGCAAGGTGAGAGAGTTGTGTACAAAGTGTAGGTGCACTTGGTTTCCCAAGACACCCGGGCTATAGCATTCATCTCTGCGTGAGCGAATCCGGACTTTCCTGTCTCATTGGAAAATCTTTCATTAGGGCGCCCGCGCCCTCTGCCGTTGTACCCAAGACCAACGATTGCGCCTGTGTCGTTGTTAACGACGATTGCACCTACTTTGTACTTGGGATCGTACGAAAACTTGGAAATGATTTCTGCAATCTGCAAGTAGCTGGTGTCCCACGCAACCTGTTTACTTGTATGCATTTTCCACCAGTTGAATCAAATAGTCTGCAATTTCAAGAGTGTTTTCAATTGTGTCTGGTGCAATCGCGTAGTTGGTCAGCATGGAAAATTCTACTTCCAGATCAATAGTGCTTAGGCGGGTGTTGATAAATTCTTCGGTATCGCCGCGTTCTCTCAGTCTTCGTGCTAATTCAAGTTTGCTCGGGGGTAGCAAGAAGATCGCGCGATAATCAAACAGCTGCTTTAGTTTGATAAATCCATAACCATCTACTACGGCCAAAGACACCATCTCAGGGTGGTTGTGTACACTTGTGATGGAGCTTTTGGCTATTCCGTAGTAGTGCTCTCCGTATCTGGTATACTCGGCCAACTGTTCCGTGCGGATCATTTCCCGCATAGTGTTTTCGTTTACGTACCAGTAGTCAACGCCTGGAGTTTCACCTCGGCGTCGCGTACGAGTAGTGTGAGATACAATTGTTCGGTACCCTTTTTTAGCCAAGCCACGAACAAGAGTACTCTTGCCCGTTGCAGTAGGTCCAACAATGATCCACAGCATTAGCTTACTCGTAATTCGCTTGACCGCACTTCTCTAGTTTCCAGCACGTGGTATATCCCAAGAATCAGAGCCACCTTATCTACTTCTGACTCAGTGTACAGCAGCTGCTGACCGTTTTTAAGCCTTGTTGCGCTTCTAGCTATCTGCCAGTTTCGTGAGACTTCAAAAGCAATCTCATCTACTGCTTCAAACAGATCGTTTGTATTATTTTGCCAGAAGGCTTTTAGGGTACGATTAGCCCACTTCAGCACGTCATTGTCCGTGTAAAACCTGAAGAAGACAAAGAGGTCCATATCACTGCTGTAGTTGAATAAACCAAGTCGTTGATATTCGTGGACCAATCTTTCAAGTGTTTTGTAGTTTGCCTCGGGCAGTGTAGTTCCTTGCCACCGTTTTTCCAACGAGTACATAGCTTGAAGGTTCTTGAGTACTTCTTTCCGTACCGCAATTTGTTGTCTTCGCGATAGCGGGTTGTACGCATTATCCTTGAACTTGTGACCAATAGTTTGAGGACCTACCAGGAACATTCAGTTTTTCCTCCATGAGTTCCCGACTACGGCGCAAATCTTTTATGAACAAGGCGTACGGAGTGTTGGTCAGTACTGCGTGTTCTTGATACAAGTCTTTGATGCGCTTTGCAAACGTTGTACCCTTTACCGACAAGGGAATCGCGGATTGTCTTGCCAAGTACGACGGGTGAAATGTCGGCAGCACTGTCGTGTTTCCTATCTTGACAGGCTGACCTCGCAACTTGCCGATAGGAACGGCATCAGTACCTAGCAAAGCGTCGGTTGCCGTTTTACCTAGAGTCACTACAACCAACGGATTCAATAAACGCAGTTGATCATCCAAGTGCACGCTGCAAGCTTCTATTTCCTCAACGGAAGGTACGCGATTAGATGGCGGTCTACACTTGACCACATTTGCAATGTACAGGTCTACAGCCGGGTCAAGACCCAAAGCACCGAGGGTAGTGCGCAAAAGGATTCCTGCTCTGCCGACAAACGGTCTACCCGTTTCATCCTCATCTTGTCCCGGACCTTCACCGACCAGAACCAAGCGGGAAAGTGGATTACCCTCGCCAAAGACCACGTTGGTCCGGACATTGGCGAGTGAACAAGATCGGCAGTCATGGCACCTCTGCTGCACTGTTTCAAGTGTCAGCATAAAGCCTCCTAGAATCGTGGTGCGTGTAGCATCACGAGTTTGCTGAGATGGGGGTTGTCCAAATCCTGGATATACACATGAACGGCACCGCCAGGGTAAAGCATCTTGCCTTCAAGCAAGTCAGCTTCCAGCTGAGCAACCTTGTACTCGGAAGCTCTGGCCATTAGCTGAATATTGCTGATGTCGTAGAAGGTAAGTATACGCATTGTTCACCAAGCTCCGGCAACTGGACTCGAACCAGTGACCCGCTGATTAACAGTCAGCTGCTCTACCAACTGAGCTATACCGGAAGGTAAGTAGATTTTAGGGTACTGCAGTCTCAACCGCAAGTAGTGTAGTCCGCTGCTACTTTGTTACTAGCAAAGCTCGTCGTACAGTTCATCTTTTACTAGAGTTTCTACCAAGTAAGTAAACTGTTTTCGAAGTTCGTGCAAGAACTTTTCGCGGTCTGCGTTGACTGTAAGAGCTAAGCCGGATTCTGCAAGCAGTGGACTAGGTTCTTTAACAAACGCAGCCTTATCAAGCTTGAAGGACATATCTCCTATAGACCACGCATTTGTGACATCTTCAAATGTGTATCTGGCACAATCCCACTCAAGCTCAAACGTACTAGTTAATTCAACCAGCACCCGGTTGTTTATCCTGACTTTTACAGTAGTCTGTCTGAACTTTGTATCAGCATACCAAACGTCATTAAACGTAGAGCGAACTTCCGACCGCCAAGGGCTAAAGTACACTTTGATTGTATTTCCAAACTCCGCATACAATCCAGCAAGGATGTTGGTCTTGAAAGAAAATAAATCGCTTGTCTGGTGCTGAACACAGATGTCTTCAATTACGTTACGACGGTGTTGGGTTCGAACAAAGAGCTCTTCCAACGTCAGGGAGAAAGGCAGGTCGTTCACTAGCAGTTCTCCCTTCTTACCCTACACAGGTTCAATAGTAGCTGTAAGACCGCCGTGTTCAAGTTGTTGGCGATAGTGCTCTGCTTTTTCCTGAGGAGCTTCTACCACAACTGCAGTTCCTTTGGTATGTGCAGTAGTCATGATACTGACGGCTCCCGCAAAGTCTAGCGAGTCAACCACACGAATCAGAATTGTAATAACGTGGTCCATCTGATTGTATTGATCGTTCCACAAAATTACTTGATATAGAGGACTGTTACTTTGGTTCTTTCCAAGATTGAAAGGAATCCTGTCCGGAACGATTACCTTGTCCGGCATTTTGGTGGGCACGCGTTCAATCCTCCTTACGCGCAAGGCAGTATAGTTGATGCCCGCACGAATTACAATTTTCGTGCGAGCCCACACTTTCTTTAGCCAACGGTATAGCGCACGCATATATACTCTTTGTAATCATTTTGAGCGCGTGGTCAACAGTGTTGATCGGCACTCTTGGTACGTGCGCTTGCAAGCTGCTTACCAGTTCAAAGGCGTAGCCATCTTTAGTAAGGTAAGCTTTGGTGTACCGTTTGGCAGTAATAGCGGTCAGCTTGACTTCAGCAAGTGACACACCACCAGGATTAGTCAGTGTCAACGAAAAAGCCAAACTGATCTCTTTGTTTTCCAAAAAGATCAGGGCTTCGTCTTCTGTAAAAAGACCTTCGCTAATCGACCAATCCCGATTCAGTTGGCTTGCCTGAAGACTTTGAATCAGCCTTTTGATAAACCGGGACCAAGAGCTCTGCCCTGTGGCATTGGCAAACACATTGATATGTAACACTGGTGTTTACCTCCATGCGACTAGGGCACCGGTGATCTTCCAATTTATTGTTCAGCTTGAGGTTTGCTTGATAGCAAGCACCAAACATTACTGGCTTGACCTGTTTCATTTTTCAACTCCTAGTCATCCCGATATATTTGTACGACTTTTTTGATACTTGCTCATGCTGTACTTGTTGTTGTTGATAGCTTCTCTGATCACTTCAAGCAACCCCTGATAAAGGTTTTGCGTGAACGTAGTACTATCACTCAGAAAGCTGAGGGAGTAGTCTGATTTTAGTACTAACGGTTCTATTATGCAGGAAAACTTTTCGTACACATTATCCCACGCCACTAGTTCAAACATTTCCTCAGCTAGCGCCGGTTTAATCATGAAAGTACCTACGTAAAGCTTTTCTTTCCGATTACGTAGCGTAACGAATACGTCACCTTCTTCCTCTACAAATTTTTTATAGAGGTTGCCACTTAAATGTTGTTCTACGACACTTCTTTTTGAAAGCTTTACGGATACAGTAGGTTTATTACTACAGAGCTCTTCAAGTACTTGAGACCATATGCGAGTATCCACGACAATCTCCTTCGAAGTAGTAGTGGTGGCGGGGCTTGAACCCGCAGCCTGACACTTATAAGGTGTCCGCTCTGACCTGTTGAGCTACACCACCCCAATCGTTGAGCTTGACTGAACCTTAATGACGCAGGCCACGAGTGACGTCTTTTATCTGCTTTACGCCAAGATTTGAGTCTCGCACACTATGATCCTCCGCTCGTTTGACTGCCAGCGATCTAAGACGTGTTTCTGGCGGGCCATGCGGGCTACTACGTCTGCGTTTTCACGACGCTCATAGATACCAATTACCCGCGTGGGCAGACTCTTATCAAGACTGCCCACGTCAACCACAATGTAATACATTTTCTTATTCCGCTAATTTACATATTTGTACTGATACAACCCAGTTGATAAGGGCAAGAGTTGCAGATTCGAGATTTGCCCCGATCTCCTCGGTCAAGCGAGCCTGCGCAAGCTTTGGCATCCTTGACCATTCTGGCTACTGTTTCAGAAGCCTGCTTGTAGTCAGCTGCCGAGAAAATTTCGAAGCTGTATATTAGCTCAGGAGCAACTTTCTTGAGACTTCTCAAATCAAGTGCGTAGCCTCGGCCGTGATCTACCTCGCTAAGCTCTTCAGGAGACAGTTGTCGAAATCGGTTATCCCTAGTAAGGAACCGGCTACTCTTGCTTAGCGTTCTGTAACCTATGACTACGTCCAGCGTTGTGTTGTCCTCAGACATTTCAGAGTAGACAACAATACGATGAGAACCGGCGGCGATTCCCATAACCCCGTAGCTAACGCTGTAGTCGTCTACACGACAATTCAAAATGTTTCGTAGATCGCTCATGACCATTCTACGGAAGTTAGACGAGTACGTAGCTCCTCTGTTGTTTCCGTTGTGGTCAAAGCTGATTTCTACAACTTTTCGGTCTTGCGGTTTGCGATCTATATCTAGTTCCGTGGCTTTTGCACTAGAAGAGCCCTTCAGCTGAAGGTGTACAGGAATCTCGTCAATCTTGCTCAGAGCTTCCGCCATGTTCTCTGCTACTACGTAGTAGGTAGACTTTACTGGAAGCATCTCGGTAACGACGATTTCAAAAGCGATCTTTTCCATGTTTGCTCCTGAGTTGAATGTAGCCGCGGCACAAGTGTGCACTGCGGCTGCAGCCGTGTTCTTTTTACCGGCTACCTACATATCGGCCGTAAAGCCACAGTACAGGCAGTGGCGTAATATACTCTGTCTTGTGGGAAGCGTGTTTGTGTTTGGGGCAGCTTGGTTTTATAGAGATTGGGGAATGTTTCTTGCTGAAATTCCCTATGTTCTTCTGACCGTTTACGGTTTGTTGACTGTCAGCAACAACGACTTTGATGCCGGTGATAGTCGTCGTGGACAGCACTCTCAAGCTTGTCAATGTAAGCAGTTGCCCGGTCAAGAGCTGCAAGAGCTTCAAGAAGAGCGCTAGCTAGTCGTCCCTCTGTTCCAGGGTTACTCGCCAAGCTCTCTGCCCACTCACGCGTTTCTCGCTGCTTGAGTTCTGACCATCCGTCCATCGATCCACCTCTTTACTTGCTCTAGGTGTTCCCTGACTTCGCAGGAAGACCACCCGTTCATTCGGCCCTCGTAGACAACTGGTGCAACTCGATTGGTTCTACCTAACAGAGCTTCGACAAACCACAAGCTGTCTTCCGACAAGGCTTGATGAATGTCTTTGAGACCATCATTGTCGCTGATGTGTATCTCTGCAAGACTCGGGTGAGCCAACAAGTCACTGAAAAGCTCGGGAGTCATGGTTCCACGAGTCACACCGATCTTGATGTGTGCGCAGTCGGCAACAATACCAACTGGTAGCTCTTCTGCAAGAAAAGAGCGAATGTCAGCTTCATTGTCCAAAACCCAGCGGGTAGCTGAGGCTGACGGGTACATGGTCTCCACTGCGATTCCAATACCGTGTTCTTCTGCTGCTTCTGCAACCTTGGCCAGGTTTTCTACAAATGTACCGTAAGCCCGCTTTGGGTTTACCTTGTGGCTTGCATATTGGCCTGTGTGAAAACTGTAGGTCTTGATACCTGTTGCTTGGCAGAATTGGAACATTCTCTTGAACTCGTCAAGAAAAGTACTACCGCTTACAAGGTCGTATTTGTACTGCTGGCTGCTCAGCGGAAAGTTGCTGTGCACCATGTACTCAAACCCGTACTGCGGTAGTACTCGAGTGTTGCTGTCGTCCGGACGAACTCCTACGGAAAGTTGGACTTGACGTACACCAGCCTCGCTCAAGGCGTTGAGACTGGTTTGCAAGTCTGTTCCGCCGTAAGCTGAGAGTGAAACGTACATTTACTCCACTGCTTTCACAATACTGTCTTCGACCAGCTTAGCAATTTGCTCAACAAAGTCTTCTACGAAAGCCGTTTCGTCGGCAATGAAGCTTAGACTGTATTCAGAAGACACAGCTGCCTTGCAGACAAGTTCTCTAAGCTTCACATTCTCAATCAAGCCGTACTCATCCGGTCCTGGAATGTAACCCTCGTCAGTAACTACGGTTTCATTGAAGACTTCGCCGCCTAGATAAACCGTGTACTCTATCTCAGTTTTGTGCGCGGTGTAATAGTCTTGGTCATCGTACTCTTCTTCTTCGTACGAGTCTACCTTTTCAGTCTTGACTTTGAAATCTGGAAACAAGTCTAAAATGACTTTGTTCCAGTCGGTTTTTGTAGTCATCTTAGTCTACGTCTGCCTTTCTGTAAGCATTTACAGCTTCACTTACTTCACGATCCAAGAACTTGAAGATTATTTCTTCAATTTCTTCTTTGTTAATTACATAGCTAAGTGCGTAGTCAGACTCTTGAAAAGTCTTTTTGACAAAGTTACTTACCACTCTTACACTTCTGCAACCGACTTTTGCTATTTTGGATCCAGAAACTTCAACGCTCCATGCAAGCTGTTTCTTGGTACTTGTTACTGTGGTAACAAAGTACTCAGCGCGATGTAACGTATAGTATTGTTGGTCGTCGTATCCGTATGTGTACCAACTCTTTGTTTCTTCTACGTCGAAGTTCAAGTCGTTAAAAAGCTCGTTGAAAACTTTTTCCCACTCGTAGTAGCTGTACGCAATAGGCTTGGTAGTCACGTTTCTAAACCTGTATTTGTCTAGACTGCAATTAGAAAATATATCTAATGCTGCAGTACGGTAGGTGCTCCAGCAAGAGTTGCTTGAACTCTGTTATTGCCTGCTGCTTGGTAGACAGTGCTTTGTATCGAAGAACGTCTGAGTCACCTCTGTGCGTTGTCTTCGTTTCTTGCAGTTCAGGGCGCCAGAGCAAAGCCTCTGCCTCAGGTGCCCACTCAAGATTGAGCTCGTGCGCTCTTGGGTGGTGTGTGAGCATGATCACTTCTGCCTTCAAGAACGCTTTTGCTCGGTCTGACAGCGCTTCGTTTACTTGGTTGAAGAGACTTGCGTAGTCGTTCTGCCAGGTGTCGTACAGTACGACAGGACTGAAGTTGACGTGAACCTCGTAGCCTTTCAGGACCAACTCGTTGACGGCTCTGATGCGGTGCGCTATGGGGCTCGTCGCAGGTTCCAAAATGCTTGATATCTGCTGAGGCATTAGAGACAAGCGGACGCGCACGCGGTGCGTGTCTTCGATTCCTAGGTCGGGCAAACCGCTATGGTTGGCCAGCTTGGTAGCAAACGTGGGTTTGGCGCTTGTCCGATCCAGAAACTGCTCGATGAACCAGCGGGTAATCTGAACGTTCTGCGGTGCCAGACAATCGGTGCTTTCGCCAATGTCGTACGTCCAGACGTAAGGGTCACATTGGTTGGATTGCTTTGCGGGCAGAGCTCGCCAGTGGTTTTCTACGGCTTGCCAGATTTCTTCGACGTTGTAGAACTGCTCAAGAGGATTTCCAAAAGCTCTATGCCGGCTGACGTAGCAGTACGTACAAGCCAGCGGGCAACCAATAGTGAAGCTAGGGATAATCCAATCTGCAGACCGTCCATTGGGCTTAACTTGAAGTCCTTTGCGGTCTCGGACGATTGTGCCTTGCTTTTTGGCTGCCATGAACCGTCCGAGGTCCACAAGTCTCCTCCTTAAGCCATAGTCGGCTTTTTCCTAAGCAGTAGTTCCCTGAACATCATGTACCGCTGACGCTTACGGCGCTCACGCGTACGTTCGTTCAACTTTTCACGATGACGCTCTCGGTAGCGAGCCCAACGAATTCTTGCCGCTTCTAAATAGCGCTCTCGGTTGTCTTGGCGCCAAAGCCAAGTCGTCAGGCTAACTCGATCTTTCTTCTCAGGATCGTTACGGTACGCTTCGTTGAGCTGCCTGTTGCAGACTTTGCAGTAGCTCTGCAAGCCATCCTTCTGGCTTTTGTTCTTCCAGAAGTTGCTGCTTGGAAAGACTTCCTTGCACTTTGCGCACTGTTTGGTAGCGGGGGGCTTTCTGAGCTTCCCCTTCTTCCTGATGTTTGCCAAACAGGTGCGGCAGTAGACCTGAAGGCCGTCTTTGGCACACCTGTTCTTGGCAAATTTGAACAGCGCCAGCTGCTTTTCGCATCTGGGACATTTCTTCGTAGCGACTACGTCTGTTGCTGTGTTGTAGTACATTGGTGTTTAAACTAGTTGCTTTGTCTTGCTCTTCAGCCAGTTTACCAAAGCAACCATGCTCTCTTCACCATTTTCCCAACCACTGATCAACCATGAAGCTTCCAAACCAGCTTGCTTGACTACCAAACGCTGATTAGTAAGCTTAATAGTATCGTTATTAGTCCGGATCGTACCTACGCCGATATTCAAATCTTTCTTGTTCAGCGTAAGCGTCAGGAAAATGCCGTAGTCAACCGCTTGAAAGGTTATTTGTACTGCGCTTTCACCGAGTTCTGCGGCGCTGAGAGTAAGCTTCTTTTCAGTGTGTTTGCTAGCAAGAGTAACTGCGTACATAGGAGTTCCTTTCAATTGTCTTCGTAAGCAATAGCTACTTTGTCATACTCTTTGACAGTGCTGTTGTAGTAGTCAACGCGGCACCCAAGGCAACAGAATTCCTGGTAGTCCTCCGGCCAGTAAGTCATGTAAGTCTTACTACAGTGCCTGCAGGTCTCTTCGATTCTGGACATTGCCTTTTGCCTACTGGTTCAGTGTTTCCTGCTTTTCCAAGCTTCTGAACACTTTACTCTCAAAGGTAATGCAGGTCCAGCCTTCCGGCGTTACTGCCATTCCGATACGCGCTTTTGGTAGCCGCATCCAGAAATCCGACAGGTTGTAATTACCTGTCTGGAGTGCTTCTGTTTCGTGCCCGTCTCCGATGTAGTACGGCCCGCTACAAAATTCATAGCTATTGTTTGGCCTACCGTAGTTTGATACAAGCGTACTTTTCATACTCAAGTACGTTTGTTTGGCCTTTGGTAACTCCACTTCGTCGCCAACGATCAACGAGATTTCCCAGAGCTTTTTGCTCAGCGGGGTAAACGAACAAGTTACAACGGTATTGTGACCCTGTACTTGACCTTGCCACGCCACCGCGTTAAGCCGCTCACAATGGCGGAACTTGAAGCCCTTGGGAATGTGCAGCTCCGTTACTGCACATCCCCAAGGAGCATCTGCCAACTCAAGTGACTTGAATTTCAGCGGTTCGTTCCTGTCAGCTACTGGTTGAGCTGCGGCCAAACCAATTACCAGCAGGAACTTGTTCATTGTTACCTTTTACTTGATATACAAGAGAATTGGAAGTCACAAGACTTGCAAAAGGTTGTCTTCCCCCGTTGTCCGGGCGTTACCTTTGCACAGCTGTCAGCTTCGACGACTGCTTGGACCGCGCTGTCCAGCATACTGGTAATCTTTCCCTCAATCTCGGAAAATTTACCAGCTTCAAGGTCTTCCTTGGTCCAGTTTACTGACAGACGGTAGTTTGCTGCTTGTGCAGTTGGCGGTTGTGAGCTCCAACCACTTTTGTATTCGTTGAAGTAACGCTTGTTCTTGAAATCTAAAAAGAGCTTGTTCTTGTAGCTATTGCTTTCTCTAGCAAAAGCAATACTAGTCTCTAACTGGTACTCGCTGGTTCTGGCGTAAAGTCCCAGATGAAAGTAGGGAATGTCAAGAGACAGCTCGTACCCAGACTTGAACTTGAATCCAGGAGAAACTTCCAGACCGGCTTCCCCAAGCTTAGCGTAGATATAATCACACATCAGCTTTCGGTCTACTGCAAAACTTGTTTTATCACCCGCAGATACAAGATTAGGGTAGTCTCTTGCCAGTTTTATCGTGTCTTCTCTTACGTTTAGCTTGCTTAGTAGCTGAATACCGTCTGAAGCCAAGAGCTCTGGTTGCTCAGACACTTTGAATGTCACAGTATGCTCTGTGATAACCGGGTAACTTACTACGCGCTGCACTGAAACAAATGCAGTTGACACATCTTCTTCAATTTCCACAACTGCACCTCCTGTAAGTGAAAGCCCGAAGCCGCTGGTGCAGCTT
>Ga0129333_10000476_pt1 | contig 33072 bp, 8 predicted proteins | sample CPB6_08_DNA_FD_94474 | JGI IMG/M metagenome (GOLD analysis project Ga0129333, IMG submission 94474) | Freshwater to marine salinity gradient microbial communities from Chesapeake Bay, USA - CPBay_Sum_0.6_0.8_DNA | ecosystem: Environmental > Aquatic > Marine > Coastal | place: USA: Chesapeake Bay... | reverse complement strand
TAACAAATCAGTTCATACTAGAAAGGCCATCGAGTTAATGAAACCTACCAATTTAGTAAATATCGATTTTGATGATATTAGGGAGTCTATTAAATCATATTTAAGAACTCGAAATGAGTTTACCGATTATGATTTTACTGGATCAACTCTCTCGTATTTGATTGACGTATTAGCATATAACACTTATTACAGTGCTTTTAATGCTAACATGGCGATCAATGAATTATTTTTGGATTCTGCATCTATCAGAGATAATGTCGTTTCTCTTGCAAGATCCTTAAATTATACACCTAGATCGATTTCTGCTTCTAAAGCATGTATATCATTATCAGCACAGACATCTATAGGTGTTGATGGTACATATCCATCAACAGTAACACTTAAAAAGGGAGATGTTGCAGTTGGGAGTATTAATGGTGTATCATATACTTTTGTTGTATTAGATGATAAAACTGCATCTGTAAACAGATCAACTGGAGTTGCTAGTTTTGATTCATTAAAAATTTATGAGGGAAATTTACTTTCATATCAATATACTGTAAATAATAGTGTTCAGCAACATTTTATCATACCAAATGATAATGTAGATACTGAAACTGTTAAAGTTTTTGTAAAACCAGATTTGCAGTCAACCACCTATGACAGATACAATCAGATAAATAATGTAACTTACGTAGAGTCTACAGATAAAATATATTTTTTAAATGAAGTTGATGACAGAAGGTATGAACTAACTTTTGGTGATGATATTGTAGGGAGAAAATTAATTGATAATGAAGTTGTTTACTTTGAATATGTTAAAACTTCTGGAAGTGTTGCAAATAATATAAATGTGATGGGATATATTGGTCAAATTATTGACTCTAATAATCAACCCGTAGATAATATAACTTTAGTCGTATTAGATAAATCCCAACTTGGTTCTGCTGCAGAAACTTTAAATTCAATAAAGTTTAATGCACCAAGATACTATTCTGCACAAAATAGAGCAGTTACATCAAACGACTATGAATCTATTGTAAAAAGTATATATCCAAATGCTAAATATGTCAATGCTTTTGGAGGCGAATTACTAAATCCTCCTAGTTATGGAAAGGTAGTTATTGCAATTAAAACTGAAACTGGTAATAAATTAAATAATTTGACAAAAAAAGATTTAACATCAAAATTAAAACCGTATTCTATGGCATCCATAGAAACTGTTATTGTAGATCCAGAAGAATTTTTTATCAATTTATCTTTATTCGTTTCAGCAAATACATTTAGGAGTGTTTTATCGAATAGTGATTTGAATCAAAATACTTCAGATGATATTAGAAAGAAAATTCTTGCTGCTATACAAGAATATGGAAATAGAGAAGATCTTGGAAATTTTGGAAAAACTGTATCATTATCACAATTACAAAAAATTATTCTCGATTCCGATCCAAATATTAATGACATTCAATTTGGATTAACACCATATAAACAAATTCCATATGAAAATCTTACTACCCCAAAATCATGGACATTTGATTTTAATATACAGTTAGATTGTGCATGTGATTCTGCTGCTGGTGAAACTATAAGATCTTCAAGATTTTATACTCCTGGAATAACTGAACCCCAATACTTACAGGATGATGGTGCAGGGAAATTAATTAGTTATTATGTTCAAAATAATAAAAAAATTATTACAAATACTAATGTTGGATCATATAATTGCGATACAGGAAAAGTTATTGTTGGACCATTAACAACTATTTTGGATCCAGCTGGCACAGGTCCATCAGTTTTGATTGTATCAATTAAACCAAAAAATACTGGATCTATTAATGTTCCTGCAGGATCTATAGTGTCCATTCCTGTCCCAGCTATAACCATAGGATCTTCCATACCTGAAACAGGACCAGGGGCATCTGCAGGCGATCCTACAACCTTCTCACCTTCACCAATTACATTCGAATTCGCAAGTCCAGTTGCTTCAACTGGAGGCGGATCCTGTTTCTCATAAACTTGTTAAATAGTACAAAGAGAGAGTAAATAAACAATGCAACAAGCATCAGTATCACTTTCCGTTCTAAATCAACTTCCAGATTTTATTAAAGATAACAGTCCTCTATTTGAGAGATTTTTATCACATTATTATAAGTCTCAGGAAAAGGTTGCTGGTCCTATAGGAGTTTTAAATAATCTTTCTGATTATTTTAATCTATCTAAATATGATCTAACAAAATTAGATGGAAATACATCTTTAATAGCTAGTATTTCTGATGATACTTCTAATATCGAAGTAGAAACTACAGATGGATTTGTAGAAAATAACGGAACTATACTGATTGACGATGAGATAATTTACTACGAATCATTAAAAAAATCTCCATCTGTTATTTTATCTGCTGGATTATCATATCCAGAATTTCAAAAAAAGATTTTAGAATTAACAAATCCATATCAAGAATTTGATGGTATTAAAAAGCAATTTGATCTAAAACTAAATAATGTTCCAGTTTTCCCACCTTCATCTCAACATGTATTAGTCAAAATCTATAATGAGTATTTAACACCAGAAGTAGATTATACTATTTTAGGTGATAAACTTATATTTACAACTGCGCCAAGACAATTTGATGCAATTAATTTATCGGATACTATTACTGATATTAGTATAAGATATTTAAAAGGATACGATTCAAACAATATTGATATCTTAGATAATATTACTCCAGGAACTAATAATGAAGTTATATATCCATTAAGAAAAAATAATTCTCAATATATTCCAGCATCAACAGTTTTAACAGTAGCTATTGTTGATGGAAGATTACTAGTACCTCTACAGGATTACAGTGTTTTTAATGATTACGTAATTTTTAAAGAAGTACCTCAGCAATCAATTTATATCTCTTATATATCAGCACCAATAGTTAACTATGGGTCTGGTGCTGTTGCTTATTCTGTAGTCAATACTCTTGGCGAAGTAGAAAAAATACAAGTTAAATTTGGTGGCAGTGGATATACACTAGCAAATTCTCCCAAAGTAAGTATTACTGGATCTTCTGGTCAATATGCTACTGCAAAATCTTTAGTTGGGGGACTAAAAACAGTAACACTATTGGAAGGCGGAAAAGGATATTCGGAAGTAAATCCACCAATAGTGGTAATATCATCCCCAGCACAATCAGGAAGCACAACAGCTCAAGCAAAAGCAACTGTAAATGCTAGTGGAAATATTTCATCAATTACATTAACTAATAGTGGATCTGGTTATGAAACTGTTCCTAGAATTCAATTTGTAAATCCAACAGGAGCAGAAGTAAATAATCCAATTGTATCGAATGGTGCAATTTTAAGCATAGATGTAGTTGATGGAGGTTTTGGATATACCACAGCACCAGAAATTTATATAGATCCACCACAGCAAGAAAATGGTATTCAAGCAGCTGCTTCTGCCGTACTAGACTCGGACGGACATGTTATCGATGTTATTATCACTGTTCCTGGTACTGGATATGATTCGACAACATTACCAAGAGTAAAGGTGATTCAACCAACAGGAGCTCAGATATTAGATGTTTCCGTTGATGATTTTGGTAGAGTTATTAATATAGAATTGCTAAGTGGTGGTTTTGGGTATGAAGATGTTCCAAGTGTTTATATAGTTGACGATAGAAAAGATAATTTAGGAAATGCTATTGGTGGCACTGGAGCCAAAGCAGTTGCAACTATATTTAATGGTGAAATCATTGATATTAATATCGTTGATTTTGGAACTGGATATTCATCTCAATATCCACCAAAAGTCTTCATTTCTTCTTCGCCATCTGCACGAGCTTCAAGTGAAATAGGAATTGATGAGGTAACTGGTTTTGAACTAGTTAACACTGGAAGTGAATATGTTAAATCGCAATTTGTAAATTGTGCTAGAGGAGTTAGTGGATTATTAAAATATGACACAACTGATAATTTAGTATTTAAATCTGAATCGGAATCGATAGCATCTTACCATAACTTAGGATCTACAGTTACGAGTGTTGATAGCATCTTTTTGAAAAAAATTATCGATAAAATTACCTCTGGATATCTACCAAACTTTCCCGAATTAGATACAAACCAATTAAATGTATCAAATATTATAAGCACTATTAAAGATTTTTATGCATCAAAAGGAACTGTTTATTCAGTTAAATATCTGTTTAAACTTCTTTATGGAGCATCTGTAGATGTAACGTATCCAAAAGATCAAATTATTAAACCATCAGCAGCATCTTGGTCAATTGATACAATTTTAAGATGTAAAATTGTATCAGGAAATCCTTTATACTTAAAAGATTCACTACTAGAGCAAGTTGAAGATGCTGTAGATACTAATGTACTTTATGCTTCAGCTTTAATTGAAAATTATACTGCGATTCAAACATCAAAATATGATGTATATGAACTTATTTTATCTGAAGAAACAATTCAAGGAAAGTTTGTAATTCCTTATACAACAAAATTAGTACAAAGTATAACTCCAGAAGTTTTAGTTATTGATGTTGATTCTACTATTGGATGGCCAGAAAGAAATGGAGAAGTTGTAATTGGAAATGAAATAATTAGATACAAAGAAAAATCACTGACACAATTTATTGAATGTACAAGAGGTATCTCTGGTTCTTCAGCACAAAATTGGGATGCTGGAAGTACTGTTGAATCTAATTTTTATATCTATGCTAATAGAGGAACAGACAAAGAAGTTGTATTATCAATTTTGGGTATTATTGATGCAAATCAAACAAATTTAATTGATGATGGTAGTTATTATCTTTCTGGTGACAAACTCGCAATTGCAAAATTAGGTGCAGATGATAATTCAAAAATAGTTACTAGTTGGTTATATAATGTTAAAAAATTACTCAAGGTAGATACTATAATTTATGGCGGCGTAAATAACCAAACAGCGACAGTTACTTGTTTTGATCCTCATGGTCTTCTTGTTGGGGATCAAGTTACGATTTATGGCGCAAATCCGATTGTATATAATGGATCATTTTTAGTCACATCTAGAGAAAGTGAAACCGTATTTAAGTACACATTACCTCAACCCGCAGTATTAAATCCTCAAGGTAATATACTTATTTCTATTGATTTAAATACTGGTAAAAGTGATACACAATCAATAAACACTTCGATTAGTAGATTCCCATCAAATATTCAAAATACTTTTATAAATTCTACTGATGTATATGTTGCCGCATCTGGTATACCAAATTATAAAATTGGTCCGTTTATTGGAACTGCGTTATTACCAGGAAATCAAAGAAAATTATATAAATTTCCAAGAATTGCAAATACAATTTCATTGAAAACTAGTACTATTCCAGGACCAGTTGGAAGTTTTGTAAATGGTGTTTCGATATGGAATTACAAATCTCAAAATTATTATGAGTTTGGCCCTGTAACTAATATTAATGTTATTAACTCTGGACAAGATTACGATGCAGCAACTCCACCAATTTTGTCTTTTGAGGGAGGAAATGGATTTGATGCATCTGCAGAGGTTATTGTTAATGGATCTGTTGTCGAAATTGAAGTCATCGATGGTGGAAGTGGGTATACTAGTGCTCCTCTAGTTTCCATCTACGGATCTGATGGTATAGGAGCATCTGCTACTGCTGTAGTTACGAACGGTGTAGTAAGTAGAGTTTTAATGAATTCTGTAGGTACAGGATACACTAAAGAACCAACGGTTACGATTACTGGTGGTGGTGGATCTGGTGCAACTGCTAGATCTGTAGTTAGAGGTCCAATCAAATCCGTAAATTTAACTAATCCAGGTACAAGTTATACTAGTGCTCCTCAAATTAAATTGAGTAGTGGTCAAGGTGCAGCTGCTCAAGCATATGTAAGTAATGGAAGAATTCTTTCTATTGCTATTATTGCTGCTGGAGTTGGTTATACAACAGCTCCAAAAGTTATTATTACTGGAGATGGATTTGGTGCTGTTGCAAAGGCTACAATATCTTCTGAAGGAACATCTCTAGGAAAAGTTGTATCTATTCAAATTTTAAATAGAGGAATTGGTTACAATCAGGGAACAACACAAATTAGATTAGAATCCATTGGCAGTGATGCAGTATTCGAATCTGAAATTTATAGGTGGACATTTAATCTCAATGAAACAACTAATTTTGATTATGCAAATGGATCTATTTTTGTTGGATATAATTCTCAGTATGGAGGAGAATACGCTCATATATCTAATCCAAAACAATTACGTTATGTTTTAGGAGATAACTTAGACTTAATATCTGGTGAATTGCAGGAAAGAGATTCTGTAACCCACTCTCCAATTTTAGGATGGGCTTTTGACGGTAATCCTATCTATGGTCCATATGGTTTTCAGGATCCAACATCATTATCGAGCAGCATTGTACCAATTAGAAGTAGTTACTCGTTAAAAACTAATTTAATATACGATGAAAATACCAATCCATCTCCTTCTAGAATTGAAGGTCCACTATTAAGTGAGTATCCAGCAGGTACTTTCACTGATGATTATGAGTACAATTTTAATAGTCTTGCAACTTACCTAGATGAATACAATGGTAGATTTACAAAAACACCAGAGTTTCCCGATGGTATCTATGCTTATTTTGTAACTTTAGATCCTGCTGGAGTTTCTGAATATCCTTATATTATAGGACCAAAATATTATTCTTCTCCTGATCTTTGGAACTTAAATCAGTTTGCAACTCAGTCATATATTCCTTCTGGTGTTGTTCGTTATAGAGCTCCATTTGAGAATGTTGATATTGATGTAGAGAGAATTCCAAATCAAACTACCAATGCACTCACACTAGAAAATGGTGATCTTCTTCTATTTGAAATTGAAGATGAAAATAAAGATGGTATAATTAGTCAGGATGAAATTGATGATCCTGATGTGATGTTTGAAGAGCAAAAACTTGAAGTTTTTGATTATTTCCCCAAAGTTGATATTGCATCCAAAGTTGATATTGAAGTAGAAACAACAACTAAATTTGAAGATGCAAAAATTACAGGATTTTTAATTGAAAATAGTGGTCAAAATTATCAAGTTAATGATAGATTAGTATTTGATGATACTAACACTGGTGGATATGGTGCCTCTGCTAGAATTGCAGAAATAGAAGGAAAAACCATTCAATCATATAATTATGAATATGATTCCAATTTAGATGAATTTAAAGGAGTATTACAAACTACAGAACCACATGATTTATTAGTTGGTGATACTGTTAATGTTACTACAACTCCATTAATGGAACCAAGTAGCAAAACTATTAGTGTTCGCTCTGTTACTGGTATTGAAAAAATTATCATTGAACAAGAAGGTGTTGGTTATGATCCAGATATAGAACCATTCATAGATATAGAATCTAATTCTGGACAACATGCACAGTTAAATGTGCCAATTAGTTCGACGGGTATTATATCAAATATAGAAATTGTCAATTCTGGAACTGGTTATTTAGAAGATCCAATTATTCGAATTTCACATCCAGAATCCAAAAAGAAAGCAGATTATTTTTATGATGAAATTTATGAAGATAATTACAAATTAGTTCCATATAATACTTTAGTAACTACAGATAAATCTTTCTATGTAATGGGTTCTAAAGTTGATATTAGCAATGAAACGGGAGATTCTCAATTATCCGATAAAGGATATTTCACAAAATATAATAGTGATGGTGTTTTAATTTATGGTAAAGTATTTAATTCGCCATTACCGACATCAAATACTTCAAAATTCCAATTTGTAGCAGCTGCTAAGAATTTGAACAATTTGTATGTTGTTGGAAGAACATATCCAAATCAAACTCTAACCGCAGCATTTAATCCAGACGTTTTTGTTTGTAGGTTTGTTGAGAATTCAACAGGATCAGATGCAACGCTCTCTTGGAAAATTGACCTTGCTGGTATAAGTGGTATTACAAGATCGGATTATGTTACTAGCGTAGCATGTATAGGTGATAATATTCTTATTGCTGGTTATACTAATACAAATACAGTTAGTTCTGATGATGGATTTATTGTTTTACTGAATTCATCTGGTGATGTTCTTTCTAAGAGAAAAATAACATCATCATCATTAAGCGAAAAAATTTATGAGATTAAAGTAGATAGCAATAATAATATTTTTGTTGTTGGTTCTAGTAATACTAACAATATATTAGTCACAAAATTATACGTACTATCGAATTCAATTAAAGTATCATGGTCTAAGACATATTCTTTAAGTGGATATAAATTTACAAACATATCATTTATTATTGATGAATATGATCAACTTTATTTGACTTCAACACCAGAAGTAGTATCTACAGGTAATCGAGAAAGAATTCAATTATTAAGACTAAACAATTCTGGTGAGATTGTATACAATTTAATTACAAGAATAGGATCTAATATTTCAACGTCAGCAACAAATTGTTCGATAGATATTTTTGGACATATAACAGTTGCATATTCAATTGTAGATTCCAATCTCTCAAAATCCTTTGGTGTATTAAAATACAAATATGATGGTACGATTATTAATTCATATACTATAGAAGATCAAGATTTAACAAGAGGCTATACTGCAATTTCTTGTGTTTCGGATTCTTCTGGAGATCAAATTATTGTTGGTACAGTAGAGCAAAATAGAACACAATTCTTATTTAATGCAGAAGGTAACGCCTTTGATGATAAAACTGGAAGATCTAACAATTTAGTTGATACTGGAGATGTATACATTAATTATGGTGATGGAGTGTTTGATGGATCATACTATTCACCTCAACAGAATGCAAAACTTTCGGTAGATTCTCTAACCGCAGATAATAATAATTGGACTATTGAGGAGTGGATTAAATGGGATAGTCTAGCTTCCGCAAAAGAACCAATTTTAATTCGTGCTACAGATGGAGTTAATGGAGTAAAAGTTGTCGTACACTCGGATACAACCTCTCCTGGTACACTTCTATTAAGCAATGATAGTGGCACTGTAACTCAACAAACTACAGCAAATACATATGCTACGGATTTAGTTTCCGATTGGGTACATCTTTCATTAACTAAAGAATATGTGAATGGTGTTACTACGTATGCATTGAATTGGAATGGTACTGAAATTGCTACCATAAGTGAGAATTTAAATATGAACCCAACTGATATTGAGTTTGGTTCCACAACATCATATTCTTCTTGGCCGATGAATATTGATGATATTAGATATAGCAATTATATTGTATCTACAGTTCCTAATGATCCATATGGAACCGTGGATTATGGAACTGCATCTGGTAATGTTGATCATGATTGGTATCCTGGAAGAACATTTATGATCAAATGTGATAAGAATTCCGACTCTGTGAGGTTAGGTAACATAACGTTATCAAACAATAATTTAGTATTAACAAGAAATTTATACTCTGTAATGAGTTCCGATTTCAATACAGATTTAATTTCTTCTAATTATCTTTTGGCTGGAGAAGGATTCCAAATTTTAGATTTTAGTTATACTACAGCATCTTCTACAACATCTTCATCTCAACAATTTGAAAATTATAGAGATATATGGTCCTCTAGGACTGCAACTGTTCCATCCACAGGTGGTAAAAAAGTTAAAGTTTCGGCAAAAGTTTTAGATAAGTTTTATTTCAAATATTTTAATGCCTCGAAGATTGATAATGTTGTTAAATTGACACTGAATCAAGATTTTAATTATAATATTGGAACAACTCTAATTCAATATAATAATATAGGATCTACTATAGCAACTGGCAAAATTGTTGAAAAAGATTTAATTAATAATACGATTACTGTATCAGATAGAACTGGATCATTTTCTTTAAATACTGGTCGTCTGGAAAGTTCCGATTTATATACCAATGAAATTGATGCCTATGTTTTTGCAAATGTCGATAATACTGTCTTAGGATCTTTTGATCTTGCGATACCCGTAGAACTTTCTGCAGAGTTTAAAGATTATTCTGAGGAAGATTATTTAATAAGAATAGATAATACTGTAGCGGGATCTCCATATACTATTGGATCTGTTGTTACCATAACTTCAAGTCAAATTTCATTTACTTCGGATAAACAAGAGACTACTATAACAGGATTAACTGGAGTATCACAAATTAGTGTAATTACTAATTTAAAAAGAATTATTCAAGTTGATTCAATTGACACTACTGATTTAATTTTTGTTAGATCCGATGTATCCCATTATTTAACGGCGGATAGTATTGTTTATTGTGAATCATCTCCCCAGTATGAATCATTGGACGGAACATTTGACATTAATACTATAATTTCAAAGAAAGAATTTATTGTTAAATTAAGATCAAATCCAACTTCAGAATTATCTACTGAAATAGTAAGTATCTTTGTAAAAACTCCAATATTTAAATTTATATACGGACAACAATACACATTCGATACTTCGGATTCATCAATGCAGGGGCATTATTTATCCTTCTATAGAGATAATTTATATAAAATTGAATACACATTCAAAAATATCATAAGAAAAGGAACTCCTGGATTTGATGAACCTGGCAATTCTCCATTTATTTCATTTAAAGTCACTGATGATGTTGCAAATATTAGTTATTATGCTGATCCATCAAATCTCACTGAAGACGGACCAGTAAGTTCTCTTTCTTATATTGATATACTACCAAGTCCTTATATTGGAAATTTTGAAATTACTGATTTGAGTGGAGGATCAATCACAGAAGGACCAAATGTAATGAAATTTGTTATTTCTTTTGAACCAGAAAAAGCAGCTACAACTGCATATTCTTCATATTCAACTACTTCTCCGAAAGCTGTTGGATCAATTTCTAGAATTAGGTTGGTTAATGGTGGAGGATTTTATAAAAAATTACCCATTATTAGAGATATTCAATCATCTAGAAAAATTGAAAGAGTTGATATTGTAAATCCTGGCACCGAATATGAAGCTGGTGAATACTTTGGTGTTCCTATTCTTGGTGATGGAACTGGAGGTAAGGTATCAATTTTAGTTGATGGAACATCTGATCCCGCAGGACAAATTATAGAAGTTACAGTGACGGATCCTGGAAAAGGATACACAACTGCGTATATTGACGTTGATGCGATTGATGGAATTTTAGGTCCAGAACTACTTGGATCTGGTGCTGAATTAACTGTAGTTATTCCACCAAAAGGAACTGGAGCATCAATATTTACTCAAGGAGAAAATGTAGGTAAGATTAAAAAATTAAAAAATAATAATTTCGGTTTTAATTATACTCATGACTATACATTAAGACCAGAAATTACGTTCCCAGTCAATTTACAATTAATCAATACTAGCATATTAAGTAGTATTAAAATTGTAGATCCTGGAACTGGTTATACAACTCCACCAGAAGTAGTAATTACTGGTGGAGGTGGATCTGGTGCAAGTGCCCAAGCATTAATTAAGAATGGTCGTATTAGTGATATTATAATTAAAAACCCAGGATACGGATATTCTTCTTCACCAGATATACAATTAAAATCCAGTTTCACTTATGTTGTCAACTTAGATCTTGGACTATTCCAATTTGCATTCCCACATGGCATTCAAAATGGTGCTACAGTACAATTCCAAGTTCAGGATTTGGGTGAGGGTGCTTCATTCCCATTAACTTCATTTGGTTTCATTTCACAAACACAACTTTATTACGCTATTTCTGGAGGAGACTCTGGTTTAGAAGATAACCAACTAAGAATTGCATTAACCCCTCAAGATGCTCTTAGTGGAAATTACATTTCATTTGCTAATGCTGGTACAGGAAGACAAATTATTTTAACGGATTCCTTTGGTGGTTCAGCTGTATCTGTTGTTGAGACTGGAAGATTCTTGTCTGGTGAATTGATCTATCAAGGAGATTCTTTAGAAAATGCAAGTGCTACTGGATATGTTTCAGTTAACGATGGATGGCAAATAGGTCCAAGATTATTAAAAGTAACCAATGTTGATGGAGAATTTACTGTAGGGTTACAAGTAACTGGAGTAGTATCAAGAGCAAGTGGAACTATTCAGGATATTAATATTGCTAAGGGAGTTCTTGAAGTAGACTCAATTACAAAAACAGTTGGTAAGTTTATTGATGACATTGGTAAACCAAGTGAAATTGTTCAAAGAATACAAGATTCCTATCTATATCAAACTTTCTCATATAATATCAAATCTCCAGTTTCTATTGGAGAATGGAGAGATACTTTGATTGAAAGCACTCACCCAGCTGGATTTAAAGTATTTGGTGAAATTGATATTGCTGGTGGAGGTAAAGGATTAAATGATAGGACTGATTTTGAATTAACTAAGAGTGTAAATTTAATAGAAAGCTCTGTAGTTGCAAATATAGAAAATTTTGCTTTGGTAGAGCCAATATATCAAGAGTTTGATAATACACAGGTTTTATTTAGATCAACAAGACTTACTTCTTCCGAAGAAATTTTAACCTCAGTTGTACAAAGGTTAGATGATATTTCTAATTTATTTGATGGAGAAAGAACTTCATTCCCATTAACCATTGATGGAAATACTGTTATTGCAAATACCAGTCAATTTATGATTGTTATAAACGGTATCTCCCAAGCTCCTGGCCAGACATTCGAAGTTCAGCAAGGTAATATTGTATTTAATGAACCACCAGCAGCTCCAACTAAAGTTAGTTATGCTAAGGCAACATTATTATTCTTAAGTACCTATCAGTTAAATATAAGTAATGTTTCTGGCATTTTACCAGAGTTAGGAAATAGTATTCGTGGTTTGACTTCTAATACTGTTGCTACTATTGTATCATCTACATCCAACACACTTAAAGTATTTGATATTACTGGAGCTGGTTTCCAGGATGGAGAAACTATCATTTCTTCTGTAACTGGATTAAATTGTACTTTAGATTCGCAAGAAGAACTTGTTAATGCAAACGTCTTTGAATTTGGGGAAAAGATAAGTAATACTAAACAAAAAACTGCAAAAGTAGAAGAAATAAATCTAGATACTGAAACCAGTACGGTAACAAATAATATTATTATTAGTAAAACTTCAGGAACTTATGAAAGTCCATCAGGTCTTCTTGAAATAGCACTAAACGATTATATTCTTGGTGCTAAATCTGGAGTGGTTGCAAAAATAGTCTCCATATCACCATATCAAGATCCAGCAACGGGAGAATTTATATCATCTATAACTATTAGCGATCAAAGTTCTTTCTTTGGATTATTGTTTAATAGGATAGTTAATCCAGTTAATCCTAATGTTATTGTGGATGATATTAGTAAGTCACTAGCGGAAGTAGTTGATATTAATGACTTTAATTTGAAAGCAGAAACTAAATTTGTTCCATATGAAGATATTACTAATATTGTGTTGGATTTTGACTATAATGTAGGATCAGATTTAGTAATAGAAGATGATCTCATACAAAATATTGAAATTTCATATATCAATGAAACTGGATCTTTTGCAGAAGGAGAAACTTTTAAAGTCAAAAAACTCTCATACTATAACTTATCTGGTGGCAATTTCAACATTGGAGAAACAGTTACTGGTTCCATTTCTGGTGCTTATGCCGAAATAATAGGAATTAATTATGCATTAAAAATTATTTTTGTAGGTTCAACAACAGGTTCATTTAATCTAGGTGAGGAGATTACTAATGGTAGTGGAGTTTCTGCAATATCATCAAATTACAACGAAACTCCATTTATAGGGAATCAAATTGATGTTGGACTTGATACAATCATCACAGGTCAAATCGATGAAGATACTCAACACAGATACAGAGATGCTGCAAATTTACTCCGTTTAAATTCTACGTACATTATTGATGAAGCAGCTGGAAGAATGAAATCTCGCTACCCAGATTTAGTAATTCCTGGAGATATACCAGGATCAGTTTCTGATGGTACAAATCGTTGTAAATTAGATCTATCTCTCTTATTAAATGCTGTAATTACAGATATCGAAAATGGAGGCAGTTATGAATCCATAACTGCTGCTAGATTCTATATTAATGCTGAAGGCGGTTTAAATTACATACAATTACAAGCATTACAAAGTCTCTATGCACATACTCAGATGAGTGAGCTATGTCAGCAAGCTATTTCTGGTGAATTAAGTTTGACTCCATTGTATACTGATGTTCTTCCCATTGCGCCGATTGGAATACAGATTGATCCATCCAGTCCTTTCTGTGCTAATGTTAGATCTAATATAAATTCATTATGGGAGCAGATTAATGATATTATTGCTCCAGCAGCTCAAATTTATAGAGATGCTGCAGATCAATTATGGTTTAACCGTGATTATATTGCTCAAGAAGCAACTGGTTATATCGAATCATATTTCACATATATTTTAAATGGTACAAGTTATTCTGGATTTACTTATCCTAATGGATCTCCAACTGTATGTGAACGAGATATAACTGATTATATAATTCCTTCCATTATTACAGATCTTCTAACTGGTGGAAATGCAAATATTATTTCTGCTATGGAATATTATATTGGAAATGGCAATATTCAATATGTTAAAGATGAGTTACTACCTACTGTAGTTGCAATTGAAAAAGTTAATCAACTTTGCCAATATGCCATTGATAATTGGATTATTAATGGTACAACAGCAACCGAGTATAACACGACTTATGGTGCTACAGCATCTAAGTATAAAGATCTAACCATTATTCCTGATGATGGAACTTATGGTGGAAACTGCGAAAGAATTAAAGCTTCCGTAGATACACTGTTCAATATTGCTGTTGGTATTTTGATTCCAGAGAGAAATTCCTATTATGGAAGATATTATGATGCTTCGAATTTAATCGAGTCTAATAAGACTTTAATTGCGGAAGTTGCAGTTGGAAGAATGCTGGCAAATTATCCTGGATTCTCAGTTCCAAATGGCAATCAAAATTGTATTGATGATATTGTTGATATTTTAACTGCTTTGGTATACGATTTAAGAAATGGGGGCAATGCTCGCACCTTTGATTATGCTCAAGTATATACAATAAATTCATATTTGTCTGGAGAGCAAACTCAATCCAATTACGCATTTAATCAAGCAAGAGACATGGCAATTGAAGCCATGAGAAATGAAGTAATTACTATTGGTGGATATTCTACACTATCTCAATATTTTGATAATACTGTAATTGGAGATCAATCTGGACAAGAGGGAGTTTATACTGCTGGCGATTGTGCCAATGTAGCATCTTCAATTACAACTTTAACTTCTATATTAACTACTGCAGTTACTAACGGTAATATGAATCATGTTACTCGTCAATCTGAAAGTGATTCCAATAAATTATACAGAGATGCGGCAAAATTAATTCTATTCAATAAAGAGTATATTAAGTACGAATCACTTCAAGGAACTCTTAATAATTATGCAGGATTTAGTGTTCCAGGAGGAAATGCAAAGTGTTTAAGAGATATTGGATATGTTGTGAATGCTATTGTTTATGATTTGTTAACAGATGGAAATTCTGCTATTATTGAGGCTGCAACTTCATATATAGATGCAACTACAGGAACCGTACTATCTCTCGAAGGAGAATTAATTCAGAGTATCTATACTTACAATAGGGTAAAAGATTATCTTAAGCAGGCAGTTTCAGAAACTTTAACTTCTCCTGCAACTGCCTCAGGACAATATGCGTATACTGATGCTTCTGTTAGTATTTCTGGTGCTTCTTTAACAGAAATCCAAAACTTTATTGATGACGAAATGGATATTCTTTTGGGTGTTCTGAACAATCCAGATTATATTGATAATAACTCAATAGTATCAAGTAATTCTATTACAGTACCATCAAAATCATATCCAGTAAGAATAAGAACCACGCCGATTTCAAATGAAATTGCAGTTGGGGATTATATTTATGGTGAAACTTCAGGAGAAGCAGGTGAAATTGAATCCATAATCTACAATAGGGGAACTGTAAGGGATATCTATCTAAGATTTGAGATAGACTACACAACTGCTACTGAAGTGTTCCAGGTAAATCAGGAACTAACAGTTCAAGGTCAACCATCGGTAACTTGTAATATTATTTCAATCGAAAATGGTGAATTTGTAAGTTATATTGATGTATTAGTAAATCAAGGTCCTTTCAATGAAAATGATGTTCTTTTAAATCCAGTAAACTTCACTGCAACAATAACAAGTATTGTAAATAGAGTTCAACTGACTAATGTAATTGGTGGATTTGCATCAAATCAATATGCAAAAGGATTATATTCTCATGCTGAAATTGGAGTGACTAACTATGATTATAATTATGCACCTGTGATTTCTAATACTGGTTCGAAATTAATTTTAGAAACTGAGGCAATTAGCGGGGAGTTTCTACCAACAAGAAGAGTATACTCATCATTAAGTTCATATTATATTGATGTAATAAATCTTGAAGGATTATCTGCACAACTTGGAGACGTAATTCAAACAACAAATACTTATAGACTAACACTTTCACTTTTAGACGAAAATCTAACAACTTTCCCAGTGGGAGAAAAAGTTCAAAATGTATTTGACAACTTACCTCTCGGAAGAGAAGCAACAGTAATTAATTATGAAATATTACCTGGAGGATCTACAGCATATCTTTACATTGGAAATATTGTGAATGATGATATATTCCAAATTGGTGATTTAATTGCGTACTATGTACCTGGTGATCAATACCCATCTGGATATGCAGAAGTAAGCTCTGTTTTAACAACTCCTAGTGCCGCATATGGAAGAATTGAAAAAATAACATCTCAAGGAAGTGGATATCGTTATTATCTATCTGAAGTAACTGGAACATTTAATTTAAACGCACAAGTAGTAGGATCTTATGGATATAAATCAATTATATCTAATGTTGTTAAAATTGAAGGATCAATCTCCAGATATTTCTTAGGATTTAATGGAACTCAGACTACCTTCAAATTAACAACAAATAACGGAGATCAATATTTCCCTGATTCAGATGGTCATATGTTAGTATTTGTTAATGGAATATTACAACCTCCAGGAACATCATATACCGCATATAGCGACACTATTCAATTTAGTGAAGCTCCTGACTCTGGTGGATCTTTTAATGCTGTATATGTAGGTAAGTTAAGGCAATTAGATGATATTGGATTTGAATTCGACTCACTAAGAAATAGCTTTAACTTGAAACTAAATGAAGTATTTTATTCACTAACTCTTACCGCTGGAGTTCAATCAACAACTATAAAACCAGAAAATAATATTATTGTTTCGTTAAATGGAGTTATTCAAGAACCTGGAGTTTCCTTCCAATTGGTTGGTTCTAGAATTATATTTGCCGAAGTTCCAAGAGCAGGATCTACTTTTGTAGCATTCTCCTATATTGGTTCTGATGCTGATGTTATTGCAGCGACGGTGATTCCGCCAATCGAAGCAGGTGATCAATTGGAGATCCAATCTGAAGATCAGTCTAGAACCGTTGCCGTTATTGAATCATCAAACTCATTAATTACTTTTGATTATCTTGGATCAGTTTTAGGAAGAAATGCAGAGGCTTTAGCGAGCATAATTACAGGAAGAGTATCTAAGTTACAACTAACTTCTGGTGGTAACGGATATACATCAAGACCTACAGTTGCTTTCGATTCGGCAACTGGTTTCGATGCTCAAGCAAAAGCTTTAGTTGGAATTTCTAGAATTGACGTTGTAAATAGAGGATCAAATTATAATTACCCATCGATTTTAGTTGATACTTATAATCCTGGAATTGACCCTGGATTTGGATTTAAATTTGACGATGATGATGCAACATTCGATAACGTCGTAATTACTTTTGACCAGGCATAAATAGATACATAGGAAAAACAAAAAAATGGCAAAACAACTTATAAGTGTAGGTTCTCAAGCTAATGATGGCACTGGAGATAGTATTAGATCTGGTGCCCAAAAGATTAATTCCAATTTGGATGAGATATATAATTATCTTGGAGATGGAACAAATCTCCAAGTAAATATTTCATCAGTCACATCTGGAAATGTATTAAGAAGTAATGGAACTAATTTTGTAAGTTCGCAATTAGATTACTATGATTTATCAGGAAGACCAACGATTCCTGCTGCTCAAGTTCAATCTGATTGGCAATCTGAAAGTGGAGTTTCATCAATTTTAAATAAACCAACACTTTCTACAGTTGCCACAAGTGGAGATTATAACGATCTTAGTAATATACCTGTAAGTTTTATCCCAGAACGAACTACTGCAACTGCTTCTACTGCTTCGATTGCAAATAACGGTTCCGACAATATAACTATTGTTGCATCAAAAACTTATGCATTATTAAAAATTCAAACTTCAGCGGCCGCTTGGGTAACTGTTTATACCGATTCGACGAGCAGAACTACCGATTCCAGTAGGAGTGAAAATGTAGATCCCACTCCAGGGTCAGGTGTAATTGCTGAGGTCATTACAACTGGGTCTTCAACTCAAAAAATTACACCAGGAACTATTGGTTGGAATGATGATACTACCCCATCGAATAATGTTTATTTAAAAGTTGTAAATAAAAGTGGATCTACACAGTCAATTACTGTAACTATTACTTATATTCAAATGGAGTCCTAATATGGATAAAGAATATGTAGTAACACTTTACAATAAAGAAGATCTACAACAATTTTATAATGAAATGAAACTTACTGGATTCACTCTTGCATTAGAGCGTCCATTAAGTAGAAATACTCATTATATAATGACTGAGGAGCAAGCGGAACAACTGCGTCAAGATCCGAGAGTTTGGGGTGTCGAAGCAGTTGATAGTTTTCAGATTAGACCACAAACAACTGTAAATTATTCATCATATTCAAAAAGCGGTATATTTTGGAAAGATGATACTGTAGGAGCAGCAACAATTTCGGTAACAGATTTGCAGTGGGGTCATTTACACTGTGCTGGTGTTTCCAACCAAAGAAGAAAATATTCCTTTGGAACTGGCCAACAAGAAAATGTTGGAGATAGTGTTAATGTATATAATAGTGGTCAACATGTTGATATAGTAATTGTTGATGATCCAGTGTCATATGATTGTAATGAGTTTCGCAGTCCGTCAACAAATAACTCTAGATTTGTAGAATATCAATGGTTCAATGAATTAAATTCTTATGTTGCATCAATTGACGATGACGGTCAATCTCTCCCAACTGGAAGCATTTCATATTATTCAAATGGTTCAAATCCTCAATTTCATGGTGTTCATGTAACTGGAACTGCAGCTGGGAAATATTATGGTTGGGCAAGAGAAGCAAATATTTACAATTTAGCAGTAACAGCATCTTGGCAGTCTGGTCAATCAGTACCAGCATTATTGATATTTGATTATCTTAGAGCATTCCATAAATATAAACCAATAAATCCCACCACAGGAAAAAGAAATCCAACCATAACCAATCATAGTTATGGTGGCATTGTTTATATGCCAAACAACAATTTTAGAATTAGTGGTGTATCTTCAATTTATTATAGAGGTAATATTTACACTTCTGGTAATCCTGGTCCTTCTGGATGGACAGAATACGGTCTTACTACTGATTTTGGTTTAGTTTGGGGATTGGATGCATATCCTTCTTGGAATGCTGCAGTGACGGCAGATGTTCAAGATGCTATAGATGATGGTGTTGTGATTATTGGAGCTGCGGGAAATGACAATTTAATGATTGCTGATCCTACAGATCAAGATTGGAATAATTATGTAGTTACAACAAATTCACAAGTAGTATATTATAATAGAGGTGCATGGCCAAATTCTCCAGATTCTGGTGCTATAACAGTGGGAGCATTAAGTAGTTACTCAGATTTTAGAAGATCCACATATACTCAGTATGGACCTGGAATTGATGTATTTGCTCCTGGAGACAATATTATCTCATCATTTAATAGTCTTGGACTATATGATTCGAAATATGGTGGTCCAGATTATTATTATGCTATTGATGGAACAAGTATGGCATCACCTCAAGTATGTGGTGCTATTGCTGTTGCAGCAACAGGAAAAGAAAGATATACTCAATCCGATGCTCGTAATTATTTAAATAAAACTTCCGTTGAAAATGATATGACATTTAATAGTAGTGGTGGCGGATTCACTGATGTAACCTGTAGTAAGGGAAGCCCAAATTTATATCTTTATATTGATACATTAAGAAAAACAAGTGGACATATAGAAGAAATTAAGGGGGAAAGATTGACTAGTGGCCAAGTCTTCCCAAGACGTAAATCCTATTATGGGCAATAAATAAATAGAGGTTATACAGATATATGGCAACAATAGTACCTGGATTTGGAGCTATAATTACACCAGTTTTTAACCCACAAACTCTTGGGGTCGATTCTGTTGTTATCGAAAATGGTGGAAGCGAATACGATCCAGATCAACCACCAACTTTAATTATACAAAATTGTGGTACTCCAATAAGAGATGCAAATTTACATCCAGTCATCAGAAATGGTAAAATTGTTGCTGTTGAGGTAATAGATCCTGGACTTGGATATGATCCACTAAGAGTATCATTATCTCCAAATGTCCCAGAAGGAGAGGATTTGCCCGATGAAGCAGCTGCAAAAGTTATACTGAAAGATGATGGAAGTGTAGATTATATTCAAGTAACTAAAAATGGAGATCGTCATTTTTATGATGTAACTGCCGAAGTTTTGGGTGGAGGTGGTTCGGGAGCAGATATTAGAGCAATATCAAAAACAGTTACAGGTCTATCAATTTTAAATTCGGGAAGAGGTTATGAAACTCCTCCATTTCTATCGATTACTGGAGGCGGAGGGATTGGAGCATCTGGAGCAGCAGATATAGACACAAAGGGCATTTTATCAAATAATATTTCAATTTCCAATCCTGGTCAATTTTATCTAGAAGAACCATATATTCTATTTGTTGGTGGGGGAGGACTTGGAGCCAAAGGAAAGGCATCTGTGAGTCAAGGATCATTAGTAAATATAGAAGTTACTGATCCAGGTTCAGGTTATACGTCTCCGCCAAGTATAGTATTCACAAGAAAGGTAAAATTAAAAAGGGTTGCTAGAAATAGACAGTCATATAATTTAAAATATTATAATTTAACTGGCATTACTACAAATATAGGAAGAGCAGATACATCCATTTATGTTTCAAATACAGATCCGTATCCTGGAAGTGGTGTTTTACTTTTAGAAAAGGAACTTATTCGTTATACTGGAAAAGATTCAAATAGATTTACTGGATGTACAAGAGGATTAAATTTTAGATATGATCAAAGAGTTGTTTTAGATACAATTCAAAATGATCCTGATACTGGACTCAGTACTTATAATTTTTTTATTGGTGATAGAGTTATTAGAACTCAGGAATCTTCTTCTAGTAAAATTGCAATAGTATATGATTGGAATCCATCTACTAGAGAACTTTTTGTAATTTTCCAAATTGATGAATTAGCTTTTATTGATGGAGGAAGTCCAGGAGAAAAATCACCAGTATCTTTTGATGCTGGTATATCAGATTCTTCAAATACTTTTGAATTACCTCATATTATAGTGGACTTGGAAGACTCTATAATCTATCAATTAACCGAACCACCAACAGTTTTGTTAAATAAAGCATTTCAAGACACTGCAGAACTAGATGGTGCTGGCGATGGATATCCAGATTTAATTAATACTGGAACTTCTTTTGAAAATCAAATTAATTTAGATGGTGGAATTCCATCAACTCTATATGGTATTGAAGAAACTGTTGGTGGACAAAATACAACCCTCTTTTTACCTGGAGATCAAATTAAAGATTCCTCAGTTCCATCGAAAACTGCAACAATTACAGATGCTAGTTTATTGGATGAAGGGATTGATCATAAAGCTATTATAGAAATTAAAATGAATATCAGTAATCCAGATTTTTATAATAGTGTACCCTTTATTGTTGGGGAGACTGTAACTGGAGTAGAATCTTTAATTGAAGCAACTGTAGTGTCTTGGGATCCAGATACATTTACTTTGGTTGTTGAAGACACTGTTCCTTATGATACGGGAGATCCCGATATTGGATATATCTATGAATTTTCACAAAATAGTTCTATAATTGATATTCGTATTATGGAACCTGGTCAGGGATATACATTGCCACCAGAAATTACAATCGATGATTCTATTAGTACTGCCACAGCTGTCTCATATATAACTAGCGATCAAGTAACTGCTATTGAAATTGGGGTTTGTGGATATGGTTATACGGAAGAACCTGTTGTTACATTTACTAATGCTCCTGGAGATACCACTGGATCGGGTGCTGTGGGACAAGCAATATTAGGTGGAGAATTAATTACAGGGCAGAATGGTGCTTCATGGAGAATAGGCACTATCAATTATCTTACAGTTGTTAGAAATGATGAATTTTAACAACTAAATATAGTATGAGATCAATACAACATTAGGGTAGATTAATGTCAGCACTTCTTACAGATCAATTTCGAATTTATTCGGCATCTAAATTTATTAAATCTTTAGAAGGTCCAGACCCAGAAGCATCGGATTTGGTTGCTGGAATGGATAGAGATCGTTTATATGTTTTTATTGGCAGACCTCAACCTTGGGATAATGAAAATAATCCGCCCCAGGCCATTGATAGTTTTGAACAATACACAGACTTATATGATGATATGATTTCTCTAAAGAGAGTACTATCAAATGATACTATTCAAGTAGTTCGTCGTATTGATTGGACTCCACCAGAAAAAACTACTGGTGGTTTAGGTTATATTTACGATATGTACCGTCATGATTATTCACCGACTAAAACTGCCGCGTCGGGATCTACACGTTTATACGAATCTGATTTTTATGTTGTTAATTCAACATATCAAGTGTATAAGTGCATTTATAATGGTACTTCTCCATCTGATCCTAATGGAAAACCATCCACGGTTGAACCTACAGGTACATCTACTTCCATTGTAACTACTGCTGATGGTTACAGATGGAAATTTATGTATACGATTCCAGTTGCACAAGTTCTCAAATTCTTTTCTTCCGATTATATTCCAGTTTTATCTGATGCTGCCGTTCAAACTAATGCAGTAGCAGGAGAGATAGATACCGTTGTAATTACTGCTTCTGGATCTGGTTATAATAATGGAACATATGATAATATACCTATTGTTGGCGATGGAAATGGTGGAAGAGTTTCCATAGTTGTTGATGGTGGTAAAATTGTCAATGCAACTGTAACTTCTGGTGGTATAGGATACACTTTTGGTCAAGTTATTATTGATAGTGTCAACGGTATTGGTACTGGAACTGGTGGAACCATCGATGTTATCATTCCTCCTCAAGGAGGTCATGGATATAATCCTGCATTTGAATTGGGTGGATTCCGAGTAATGGTTAATGCAAAATTATCTTATTCAGAAGGATCTGGAGATTTTCCAATTGATAATGATTATAGAAGAATTGGATTATTGGTAAACCCATATAAGTACAATACAGAAGAACTTTCTGATAGTTTAACTTTGAGCTCAACTAGAGCAATTATTTTCCCCCCAACTTTCCAAGGAAATTTTGTTGTTGATGAAATTATTACTCAAACTAGAACTGTTGGCGGTCAACAAATAACTTCTAGGGGAAGAGTTATTTCTTGGAATTCTGTGACAAAAGTTCTAAAGTATTATCAAAATAGAGTTGATGGTATTTATCCAGAAGTTACTGGTTCTCTAAATTTATTTGAAGGTGGTAATGTAGTAATTGGTTCTTCTTCTGGAGCATCAGCAGAACCAGATGTAAACTTCCCTGCTGTTCCTGGTACTTCAACTAGAACAATTAATAATACTGAATATGATTTGGGTATGTCTTTCACTGCTGGTTATGCATTTCCAGAAATTCAAAGAAGCACTGGAGATGTTATCTATATAGATAATAGGAGATCGATTTCTCGCGCAAGCGATCAAATCGAAGACATTAAGATCGTTATCGAATTTTAATTAGAATAGGAAAAAAATGGCACAAAATACCAACCTGAACGTTAGTCCTTATTATGATGACTTTGACAAGTATAAGAATTTCTACAAAGTTTTGTTTAGACCTGGATTTCCTATTCAGGCTAGAGAACTAACCACTCTACAAACTATTTTACAAAATCAAGTAGAGAGTGTTGGAACACATCTATTTAAAGATGGTGCCATGGTAATTCCTGGTCAAGTTGGATGGGATAATAATGTTGATTGCATTTTAATTCAATCTGCATTTTTAGGTTCTGAAGTAGAAAATTACAGATTAGAATTACTAGGAAAAACCATCACGGGTCTATCGAGTGGAGTAAAAGCGGAAGTTATTAATACAATTTCATCTTCGGAATCTGTTGATGGATTTATAACACTTTATATAAAGTATACCGAATCTGGTGGTGCCGAAAAAACTGTAAGAAAATTTTCCAATAATGAGCAAATTATTGTAAACACAGACATTACATTTGGTTCAACTCTTATTGAAGTAGGAACTCCTGTAGCTCAGTTAATTCCAAATAACTCTACTAGAATTGGATCTGTAGCATATGTTAATAATGGTGTTTATTTTATTCGTGGATTTTTTGTAGATGTCGCATATCAAAGTTTAATTTTAGAACAGTATGCTATCAATCCAACTTATAGAATTGGATTGGAAATTTCAGAATCTATTATCACTTCTGAGGATGATTCATCCTTGAATGATAATGCTGCTGGATCCTCTAACTATGCTGCTCCTGGAGCACATAGATTTAAATTAAAAGCAACATTAGTCAAGAAAGATATTGATGATGATGCAGACAAAAATTTCTACGAACTTTTAAGATTAAAAAATGGAAAAGTTGAGCTAAAAGTTGATGATACTCAATATAGCGAATTGGAGAAGCGTTTTGCATCTCAAACTTATGATGTAGCTGGTGATTTTATGATCAAACCTTTCGATGTAAAGGTGAGAGAATGTTTAAATGATGGATTTAATAATGGTGTATATCTACCAGGAACATATACCGAGGATACTGGAGTTCTTGCATCTGAAGAATTGTTTACTGTTCAAATTTCTCCTGGAAAAGTTTATCTCAAAGGATATCCGATTACTAGAGATGCACCAACATATCTAGATCTACGTAAACCAAGATCATATAAATCATTACAAAATAATATTATACCTTTTGAATTGGGAAATACGGCAAAGGTAAATAATGTTTATGGATCTCCAGTTTTGAGTGGACCTGATATTGGAGACTCTTATCAAGTTATAGAATTACGAGATCAATATACAGTAACTCCAGGATCTGTAGAAGGAGATATAATTGGTCTCGCTAGAATTTCTAGTTGGGAATTTTCTTCTAGTGGAACTGATACTGCACAAGGAGATTTAAATGATGTGTACGATGCACACCTTTTTGACATCTCCTTGTTCACTAAACTATATCTTACTACTTCCGTTACTATTGAAGGTGGTTCCTTAATTAGAGGTAAAAGTTCTGGAGCTGAAGGATACCTTCGTATTCCCTCAGGAGGAGGAACATCTTTTACTGGACAAACAATAACTTTAATAAATGTAGTTGGAGATTTTAGAAGTGGAGAAGTTATTGAAATTGATGGTAATGATAAGGCAACAATAACCAATCTATATACATACAAATATTCGGACATTAGACAATTTGTAGGCAGAAATAGTTCAAACACAGTTATTTTAAGTGGTGATTTTATAGCAGCAGAATCAGTTAAATTAACAGGTGATTATTTTACCTATGACGAAGATGGTGGACAAGGACTTTTAGTTGGTTATAATAGTAATATTTCTCCAGAAATTAGATGTGGAGATTTGATATATATTTCTCCAACTGAATATTTTGTTGTAGACCCAGTTCCAGCTGATTTAAATACCGCATCTGTATTTACATATACAAATCAGACATTTTTAGTAACACCTTCAAATGGATTTACACCAACTATAGGTGATCAATACAATACCCTAATTAGAATTAGACCAAATCTTTTGGATTTACAAAATTCGGATTTATTTACCGAAATGCCAAAAGAATCAATCAAGACTATTACTGATGAGAGCATGATCATAAGAAGAACTTATGAATCTCAAATTACAAGTAATAGTTTTACAATTTCTCTTGCAGAGAACTTACAATTTGAAGCTGTAGAAACAGAAAATTATAATTTAACTGTAACTGGAGTTTCTGGAGGTTCTTCTTACAATATTGGTGATGTTTTAATACTTCAAAATGATGTTTCTGGAGATCCAGCATATACAACATTTAATACTAGTGGAATTCCAAGATCTACAATTACCGTAACAAACTTAGTAGGTATAACTTCGGTAAGATTCAATGCTGCAGTATCAAAAAACGTAGTTATTGAAAAAGTTAAGAATGCTAATAAAATGGGCATTTGGAAAGTAACTAGAACTAATAAATCAAGTGATCAAATACAGTATGGACTTTCATATTCCAACATTTATGGTATTAGAATTGAAGATAAAAATATATCTTTTGGACATACTGATGTATATAATTTAAGAGCTGTATATGAATCTGTAGATGATAATGAAGCTGTAATACCATACATTACATTAGTAGAAGCATCATTTTTCGCAACAGGTACTTTAGTTACAGGAAAAACTTCAGGAGCAAAAGCTTTTGTTGTAGATTTTAATTCTGGAAATTTAAGACTTTCTTTAGTATATGAAAATTCTATTCCTTTCCAACAAAATGAAACTGTAACTGGTATTGATAGTAATGGCAATACTGTAACTGCATTAATTAGTGATGCAACAGGTTCCATTAATCAAGGTAGTAAAAATATTACTTCATCGTTTATTTTAGATGCAAACCAAAAAGAATTTTTCTATGATGTTTCAAAACTAGTTAGAAAAAAAGGATCAAACACACCTATTCGCAAATTAAAAATTGTTGCTGATTATTATTCACATGAATCAACTGGAGATTATTTTAATATAAATTCTTATGTTGGAACTGCATATGAAGATATCCCAGCATTTACTTCTTCTGCTGGTGGTGGATCGACACTAGTAACCACAAAACAATTAAGAGATGTTTTAGATTTTAGACCAGCAATAACTACTTTAGTAAGTGGATCTGGAACTTTAGCAGATCCTTTCCAGTTAAATTGTTCGACATTTGATTTTGCAAGTAGATCATTTAATCCAAATGACGGAGCAACTATTTTTGATATACCAAAACCAGATTCGGATTTTAGATGCGATTACTCATATTATTTAAAGAGAATTGATAAACTATTTGTTGATACTGATGGAAGATTTTTCATTGTAGAAGGTAAATCTGAAGAGATCCCATCTCCACCAGATAATCCTAATAATGCAATGTTAATTGCAACAATCGGACACAATCCATATGGATTTGATCCCGACACAGATTCTTTAATATTTAAAGAAAATATTAAAAGATATACGATGAGGGATATTGGTTTAATTGACAAGAGAGTGCAAAATGTAGAATACTACAGTGTATTAACTCTTCTTGAGCAGGAAACAAATACATTAACAATACAAGATGAATTTGGTAACGATAAGTTTAAAAATGGATTTTTTGTAGACTCTTTTGAAAATCAGAATGTTATTGATTTAAACAATGATGATTATTCTGCTGCTATTGATTATGCAGAAAGAATTCTTCGCCCTTCTCATTACACCACAAATGTCCCTCTAATTTATAATCAAACTGCATCTTCTAATGTTGTTAGGAATCAAGGTTTAATCACATTACCTTATGCTCATGAGTTATTGATATCTCAACCTTATGCTTCCAGAATCGAAAATGTCAATCCATTCAATGTATTTACATTTTTAGGTGGAATTGAACTTAATCCAACCAGCGATGATTGGATTGAAACTGAAATTGCTCCTGTAAATATTGTTCGTGTTGAAGGGGATTATCAATCAAAAGCTAAAGAAATTAATGCAGACCAAAATGGATTTGGTCCGCAACAATGGGGATCATGGGTAGAAGATTGGTCTGGTGCTCAAACCAGCACTTCTGGAGGTGAATGGAGAGGATGGTTAGGCCCTGTTGGTAGATGGCAACCTGTATATGGCACAAGAACTACAACCACAACTGGTATTATTGAAAGAAGAACTGGTACTCAACAGAGATTAATTGAAAGATTCGATAATCAGAGCCTTGGTTCTAGAATTATTAATAAAACATCTATTCCTTGGATTCGTTCAAGAAATATTGGAATTAAAGCGGAGAGATTAAAACCATCATCGAGGTTCTATGCTTTCTTTGATAATGTTTCTGTTACTAATTTTGTTATTCCAAAATTAATTGAATTAATTAAAAATCCAACTTTAAATTCAAATACTAATAGTATACCATTCCAGGTTGGGGAAACTGTATCGGTTGATGAAATTTCATCGACAGGTCTACAAACAACTATGTTTAGAGCTAAAGTTGCAATTCTAAATGATGGTTATAAGTATAACCCATACACATCGGAAGAACTTCTTGACGTATATTCATCGGAAACTGCATACTTAAATATTGATATTAATTCTTTATCTGAGCAAGTGAGTTCGGATTATTTTGGAAATATTCAAATTAATTATATAGTTACTGGATTATCTTCTGGAGCAAAAGCAGTTATAAAAGATAGAAGATTAATCTCAGATCCTAGAGGATCATTTAAAGGTTCGTTCTTTATCCCATCTGCAACGACATCAACTAATCCAAAGTGGGCAACTGGCAGAAGATTATTTAAACTGACTACTAGCGAATCTGATGCTGTATCATTACCAGGAGATACAACATCTTCATCTGCACAAGTAACATATGAAGCTACTGGTGTTTTAGAAACTTCCCAGGAAACAGTTCTTTCTATAAGAAATGCTGATGTTGAAACTATTCCTTTATCTGATGAAAGAACAACTGTGAGAACCAGAAGCGAACAGGTTCAGATTGGTTATTGGGATCCATTAGCACAATCGTTTATTGTTCAAGAAAAGGGTGGTTGCTATCTTTCTAAAGTTGAAATATTTTTCAACTCCAAAGATACTAATGTTCCTGTAAGTGGACAATTGAGAGTAATGGAAAGTGGAATTCCAACAAATAGAATTCTTCCACTATCAACAGTTACAGTTTATCCAGAAGACGTAGAAGTATCTGAAAATGCATCTATCGCAACTTCATTTGTATTCCCAGCACCAGTATATTTAAGTGATACTGAAGAATATTGCTTTGTTCTATTCTCAGATTCAAACAAGTATACAGTATGGATCTCGGAAATGGGAGAAGTTGATATTACTGGTGATAGAACTATTTCATCGCAACCTTATGCTGGTGTCTTATTTAAGTCGCAGAACGCTTCTACTTGGACTCCAAACCAGTTACAAGACCTTAAGTTTAATATCTATAGAGCTAAATTTGGCCCCTTAAGTGGTAAACTTGTTCTTAACAATGCCGCTTTAGGAAGAGGAAATAGAGGTATTATAAAATTGAGAGAAAATCCAATTTTAACTTTGACGCCAACGCTATCATTAATTCTATCCTCTTCAATGTCATTATTTACTAAAGGAGCAAGAATTTATCAACAAACTACAAATGCATCTGCAACAATTAAAGAGTTTGTTACTACAACATCACCATATCAATTAATAGTTGATAACGTTGATGGAACGTTCTTGCAAGGAAGTAGCATCGGTGGAACAGTTACGTATCCAATTATTAGTAGTCAGTCTACTGCTGAAATCGCAGTAACATCTCCAGTTGGTTCTGGATTTGTGGTTGGTAGAACTATAACTGGTGCGACAAGTGGAGCAACGGCAATTGTTACGAATTGGAATAGTGGTACAAATACAATTACCGTCAATTATGTATCTAATATATTTTCTGATGGTGAAACACTAAACCAATCTGGTTCTCCAAGTATGAGTGCTACTTATGATGAAGAAAATAGTAGTTATTCTGGTGATAGTACTCAAGAATACTTAAGTTTAACTCCAACATTCTCATCTTCAGTTAAGAGAGTTACTGTTTTCCATAGTAATCATGGAATGCATGATACTACAAACCAAGTGAGATTAACTGGTATTACTTCTGAAATACCTCCAACAACATTAAAGAGTACTATTTCATTAACAGATTTGAGTTTAACTGTATCCGATGCATCTGCTTTCCATACTACGATTAATGGTCTTGCGATTTCAAATACAAATCCAGGTTACATTAAAGTAGGTAGTGAGATTATGGCATATGAATCAATAGGTAATGATGGAACTACAATCACAATCAAAACAAATGGAAGAGGATTGGATGGATCGACTGCAGTTTCTCATATTGAAGGAGAATTTGTAGAGTGCTACAATCTTGATGGAATTCCACTTGTAGAAATTAATAAAACTCATACCGAACTTTTAAATCCAACTTTGGATACTTATGATCTTAGAACAACCTCAGTCTCTACTTCTGGTATAAAAGGCGGTGGAATTACAGGAGAAGCTTCCCAAAATGTTGCTTTTGAATATATTACTCCATCTGTCCAAACCGTTACCCAATCCAAAACAAAAATTGTTTCTAGGATTAATACAATTAGCGGTTCTTCAATTTCAAATGGCAATCCCACAGAAATATCATTTGTAAATGATGGTACATACAACGATGTAACTTTGAATACCCTGAATATGCTAGACTCCCAAAAATTAATTCTTTCTCAAGTAAATGAAGAGGTTAAATTAGCAGGGCAAAAATCATTTACTATGGAAATGTTATTGAGCAGTTCATCTGATTTAGTAACTCCAGTTGTAGATTTGGATAGATCTAGTTTAATTACAACAACAAATAGGATTAACAATCCAGATAATTGGGTTGCTGCAGAACAGTTTGTAGATGATCCTCATGCTGCTGTCTATATTACAAAAATGATTTCTCTGGATAATCAAATTTCAAGATCCATTAAAGTTTATTTTGATGCTTACAAATCATCCAACACTAATTTTAGAGTATGTTATAGAATTGTTCCTCCAGGATTTTCTGGATTAGAAGATACTTTATCGTGGTCATTCTTTAATGGGGATGGTGGATCTGATAAACCAGTTCTTCCAGATAACGTCTATGTATTCAGACCTTATGAATATACCGCAACTGGTTTAGAGTTTACAAAATTCCAAATTAAAATTTGTATGAGTTCTCCAAACCAAGCAGAGATTCCACAGTTTAAATATTTTAGAGCATTAGCATTAGCAACTTAATTATGGATTTTATACCAGTAAAAAATAATAAGGATCTCATCAGGGATCCTTTCACTCATGCTATACTAAATAATAATAGTACTGAGCATGATGCTTATCTCAGTAATTATAATCGTTTAAAAAAAGAAAAAGAAGAATTGCAACAACTTAAAAAGGATGTAAGCAATCTTTCATCTGATATGAACGAGATTAAAACATTACTTAAATTATTAGTCAAGGAGAAAAATGATGACAATTGAAAAAACAACACCAGAAGAACTTTTATTGCAGTTTCGTGATAGATATCAAACATTAATCAATGAAAATCAGCAGTTAGCACAAAAAATTAAGGAAAACGAAACTGTAGCATTAAAACTTTTGGGTGCAATTGAAGCTTTAGAATATATTGGAAAAGAAGAAGACCAAGAAGAAGATACTGTAGAAGAATAATAAGCGGGGAGATTAGCGTCTCCCTTCTTTTTTATAAATATATAAGAGATTAATTCCTTAAAGGACTTTGGGATAATTACCAATGGCAAATAGAATACAATTAAGAAGAGGATCCGCACAAGAGTGGTCAAACGTTAATCCAACGTTAGCCATTGGTGAACTTGGAATCGAAATCGATACTGGACGTATTAAAATCGGTGATGGTGTTACTACATGGAACTCGTTAAAATACGAAAGACCTCTAGAATCAATTACCAACACTCCAAGTACTTTAGTACAAAGAGATGCTGATGGAAATTTCCAAGCTGGAATTATAACTGCGTCTTTAATCGGAAACTCTTCCACTGCTACTCGTCTTGCAAATACTCGTCAAATTGCACTGACGGGAGATGTTACAGCATCATCTACTTTTGATGGTTCTGCCAACTTGAACTTGTCAACAGGATTGCAGATTATTCCATCACTACCTCATTATGATGGAACTATTAATAGTACTGGTGATTATACAAAAGTTACTGTTGATGCTAAAGGTAGAATTATAGATGGATCTAATCCAAATAATATTGCAGATTATAACCTCGATGGAACAATTGAAGGAGAATCTGCCCAAGCATTCGATAGAGACCTACAAGGAATTGCAGATTTAACTACTACGGGTATTATTGCTCGCGTTTCTGACGGTAATATTGCTACTAGAACTATTACTGGTACAGCAGGAAGAATCTCAGTAGTTAATCCTGCTGGTGTAACTGGCAATCCAACTCTAGATCTTATTAATACAACTGTTAATCCAGGAACATATAATACTCCTACAGTTGCAAGTGCATCTCAAACAATCAAAGCAACTCAATTTACTGTAGATCAATGGGGAAGATTTACTGCAGCGACGGACTTTCCAATTGCAACTGCAGTAGAAGGAACAACTGCATCAGCATGGGTAACTGGCACTGCATATTCTCGTTATGATAAAGTAACTAATGGTGGAAGATTATATCAAGCACTTAACGCAGGAACCTCTGGTGCTACTGCTCCTACACATACTTCTGGAGATGTTTCAGATGGAACAGTATCATGGAGACATCTTGCCCTAGTTACAACTCGTCAAAAAGGTCTTGCATCGTTCGATCAGGAAGACTTTGATGTAGACGCAAATGGACATGTAACCATCTCTGCTGCTGGTGTAGATAACACTCAACTTCAAAACAATGAAATTCGTTTTGCCGATGGTAATTCGTATACTGCTTACGAGCTTGATAATGAGCTCACTGCTTCTACTGGGTATCGTGGTATTACAACCATCAACGATCTCTCAGTTAATACTACTGGTGGTAGCCCTCTTCTTGAGTGTCTTGCTGCCAAC